>Ga0308157_10000406_pt1 | contig 149287 bp, 149 predicted proteins | sample PhyBR1_FD_201035 | JGI IMG/M metagenome (GOLD analysis project Ga0308157, IMG submission 201035) | Phyllosphere microbial communities from UC Gill Tract Community Farm, Albany, California, United States - DLSLB.R1 | ecosystem: Host-associated > Plants > Phyllosphere > Unclassified | place... | reverse complement strand
TTGCTGATAAACCCTAGCCCCGATAGCAGCGGTTACCCCGCAACTGGATGGAAAAGAAAGGATTGAGGCAGGGAACAGCTAATGGCGTGAGGAGTATGAGCGGATAGCGGGAAAATGCTCATGAAAAAGTTATTTACGATCACGTCATAAAATCTTGCTCCTACCCAGTGGAAAAGTTGAAACAGATACTTTGTAAACACATTTTTTATATTTAGCAGAATTAAATATACTTCAATACCCTGATCAGAATAAGAACTGGAAATTGTTTTTTTCGTTAAAGTGAATGATATTCTTTGGGCCTTATCAATAGCGCTTTCTTTGAGTGTATTAATATTCGGATAGGTTGTTCGAATATGCTGCTTTCAGTAATATTAAAGGCCTTCTGGCAGGATCAAAAATTTTCAGCTATAAGTCTAAATTTATGATCTGGTTTCCGAAGGGGAAATTGATGACAGCCTTTGCTTCTAATGGATCTCTGACAGTGGATAATTCTTTAATAAAAATGATTTTCTTCGGCTCTACAACAGCTAATTATGTCTTCGAAGCCTCAGAAAGTACTGTAGATTCTATATTCTCCCTGGGCTGTTTTGTAAGGATCTACAAAAAAATATACTGAACTGCTTTAATAATAAATCTTTAAAAACGGTCAGTTTTAATGATGATTCACGCAGTCGAAAGTAAGCACAGAATTAAGCCTCTGATCAGTAAGACTATTTTCATTTAAAATGAAATGTATAGTTTTTCCGTTTTCAGCAGGAAGATCTATAAATGTCTGTGAAATTTTTTCTTTTTTAGGCGATTTTCTTTAAACTGTTTTTCAAACCTTTGAAAATCGAAACGAAAAAGATTACAAGGTAAATGACACTTTTTTTTGATCCAGTGTCAAGAAATAGTTAAAAGCTATTAATAGAACAAAATTTTAATTATATTTCATGATAAAATGGTTTTGCTGTATAATTATCAAAAAAAACAATGACAAAATGAGATTTTTTACATTTTTATCATTGTTTTTTTAGATTTTACTGAAAATATTAATTGCTTTTCTGTTGAAAATGATTTTTTTATACTTGAATGACACCTAGGTTAAATTTCTCCGTAATTGGAGCATGATTTGCTGCTTCAATCCCCATAGAAATCCATTTTCTGGTATCTATTGGATTGATAATAGCATCTGTCCATAACCTCGCTGCTGCATAAGTAGCTTCAGTCTGCTTTTGATATTTCTTTGTAATCGTATCCAGAATCTCCTGATGCTCTTCTTCAGAGATCTCTTTGCCTTGTTTTTTTAGCGTTGATTCCTGTATCTGTGCTAAAACCTTTGCTGCCTGGGCTCCTCCCATTACGGCAAGATCTGCCCATGGCCATGCAACAATAAGTCGTGGGTCATAAGCTTTGCCGCACATGGCATAATTTCCGGCCCCATAAGAGTTTCCTGTGATTATTGTGAATTTAGGTACTACTGAATTAGAAACAGCATTTACCATTTTCGCTCCGTCTTTGATAATTCCGCCGTGCTCCGACTTCGAACCTACCATAAATCCGGTAACGTCCTGAAGGAATATCAATGGTATTTTTCGTTGATTACAATTGGCTATGAACCGGGTTGCCTTATCTGCAGAATCAGAATAGATAACGCCTCCGAACTGCATTTCGCCTTTACCGCTTTTTACCAGTTTTCTTTGGTTGGCAACGATACCTACAGACCAACCATCCACTCGGGCTGTTGCACAAATAATACTTTTCCCGTAATCTGGTTTGTATTCTTCATATTCAGAATTATCAACAAGACATTTTATGATGTCAAACGTATCATATTGTTCTGCTCTGGAAGAAGGGATGATTCCAAAAATATGATCCGGATTTTCTTTAGGCGGAAAACTTTCTATTCTGTCGAAACCCGCTTTTTCGGTACTTCCAACAGACTTCATAATATTTTTAATCCTGTCTAGGGCGTCTTTATCGTCTTTTGCTTTATAATCGGTTACCCCGGAAATTGAACAATGAGTGGTAGCACCGCCAAGGGTTTCGTTATCGATACTTTCTCCGATGGCTGCTTTTACAAGATAACTTCCTGCTAGGAAAATAGAGCCTGTTTTATCAACAATCATGGCTTCATCACTCATAATAGGCAGATAAGCTCCGCCTGCAACACAACTTCCCATTACTGCAGAGATCTGGATGATTCCCATAGAGCTCATTTTTGCATTATTTCTGAAAATACGTCCAAAGTGCTCTTTATCCGGGAAAATCTCATCCTGCATTGGCAGATAAACTCCTGCGGAATCCACAAGGTAAATAATAGGAAGTTTATTTTCCATAGCAATTTCCTGAGCCCTCAGATTTTTTTTCCCGGTAATAGGAAACCATGCGCCTGCTTTTACAGAAGCATCATTGGCTACAACGAGACACTGTCTGCCGGAAACATATCCCATCACCACTACAACACCACCGCTAGGACATCCTCCGTGCTCTTTATACATTTCATAGCCGGCAAATGCTCCGATTTCTATGGAATCTGAACCTTTATCAAGAAGATACTCAATTCTCTCTCTTGCTGTCATTTTTCCTTCATCACGAAGCTTTTGGAGTCTTTTCTCTCCGCCTCCTTTTTTTATTTCAGCGAGTAATTGATTGATCTCAGATAATTTTAACCTATTTTGATCTTCCCGTTTGTTGAATTCAATGTCCATAAAACTTCAATTTTTTACGTCTAAAGATACTATTTTTATAAGGAATACAAGTTGGAGTAAAACAAGTGTTTAATATATTGGTTCTCAGAAAATTGTGAATTTTTTAACAAAAAAATATTTTTAAATGATTTATATTTTTTCTAACTTTACCTCAGAGTAAAAGGGAAGATATTCCCTGCTAAATACTCTAAGTTCCTAGTTTATTTTTTTAATAGTTTATTATTTGAAGGCCCTGAAAGTTGAACAAATTTTCAGGGTTTTTTTGTTGTATAAAATTGATTAAATGAACTTATTTTTACATTTTATATTTTTTTCTATGACTTAATTTACCTTTTTGCTAATTATTGCGAAAGCTATTTGTAAATTTGCATGTTAAAAATTTATAAGAGGTATAAGATGCATAAATTAGCACTTTTCAGATTGCATTTGATTGTTTTTTTGTGGGGCTTCACTGCAATTCTAGGAAAAATGATTCATGCCAATGCCCAGGTTCTGGTATTTTACCGAATGCTGTTTGCCGCTGTTTTTCTATTTGTCTTCATTAGGTTTTTCAAAAAAGAAAGCATCAGAGTTTCCAAAAAAATATTTTTTCAGCTGGCCGCTATTGGTTTTGCCATGGCTCTGCATTGGTATTGTTTTTTTTATTCTATTAAAATTTCCAATGTCTCCATAGCTTTGAGCTGTCTCTCCTTATCAACACTCTTTGCTTCCGTATTGGAGCCTATTATTTTTAAAAGAAAGATTGATGTGTCTGAAGTAATTATGGGAATCGTGATCGTAGCCTGTATATTACTTATTTTTAAAACAGAGTTTCAGTATAAAGAAGGAATTTTTTATGGAGTTCTATGTGCGATCTTTGGAACTATCTTTTCTGTTTTTAACGGAAAAATGTTTGGAAAAACGAGTTCAGATAACATTATATTTTATGAAATATTTTGCGGATGGTTTATTTTAATGTTATTTTATCTGTTCACTGGACAGTTTTTTGAAATGAGTGAAATAAATTACCGTGATTTAGCGTTAATATGCTTGTTAGCAAGTGTTTTTACAGCTTATCCGATGCTTGAATCTGTGAAGCTAATGAAGTATATATCGCCTTTTACACTAATTTTAACAGTTAATTTGGAACCTGTCTACGGAATTATACTAGCTTTTTTTATCTTTGGAGAATCAGAACAGATGAGTCCTGTATTTTATATAGCCTCAGCAGTTATGATTCTGGCTATCATTGCTAATGGGGTCATAAAAAGCTATAAAACAAAAAAACTTTAACTAGCATCAAATTTATATGATGAAAAAATATTTTTTACTTGCATTCTCACTGCTATTTGGGCTGTCTCAATCTCAGATTATCAGAAAATATTCCAATGAATTTTTAAATATCGGTGCTGGTGCGAGAGGGCTGGCGATGGGAGGAGCTGTAATTTCCAACCAGGATGATGTGTATTCTCCTATGTGGAATCCCGCAGGTTTAATGGCCATTGAAAAAGATTGGCAGGGAGCAGCAATGCACGCAGAATATTTTGAATCTATTGCAAAATATGATTACCTGGCCTATGCAAAGGTACTTGAAGAAGGTGTTTTTGGGGTTTCTGTAGTAAGGCTTGGGGTAGATAATATCCTGAATACAACACAGATGATTGATGCTGAAGGGAATATTGATTATGATAAAATTACAAAGTTCTCTCAGTCTGATTATGCAGCAATTCTTTCTTATGCATTTAATCCGGCAGGAAACACTAAACTGGATATAGGGGTGAATGCTAAAATTGTCTATAGAAATGTAGGAAAATTTGCCAGTGGCTATGGTTTTGGTTTTGATATCGGGGCTATTTATAAAGCGGATAACGGATGGAAATTCGGGGGAATGTTGCGAGATGCAACCACTACGGTGAACTTTTGGAGTATCAATCAGGATAAACTTTCAACAGTGGTGAATGGAGAGGAATTTAACCCGGCACCAAAAGATAAAATGGAACTTACCATGCCTAAGCTTAACGTAGGAGCAAGTAAAATGTTCAATATCAACAGCAGTGTATATGTTCTGCCGGAAGCTGGGATTAATGTAGATTTTGCTAAAACGGCAGCTCTTGTTTCTACAGACTTTGCAAGTATTACACCTTATGCCGGAGCAGAATTAGGCTATCAGAAAATGATCTTTGTCCGATTAGGGGTCAACAGATTTCAGTCGATCACAGATATTGAAGATCTTAAAAGAAAAGTATCTTTCCAGCCAAGTGCCGGTATCGGAATCAGATACAGAGGACTTACCCTGGATTATGCTATTACCAATTCAGGAATAGGAGGATCTAATTTCTACTCTAATTTCTTCTCGTTGAAATTGGATATGGGAGAATTCAGAAATGATTAACTTTGAAGTACAATTAAAGAATTAATGAAAAAAATATCACTACTGGTATCCGTTTTTTTGGTAACTGCTGTTTTCGGGCAGAAGGTTTCCGATTATAAATATATTTCAATTCCGGGTAAATTTAAAGATTTTGAAAAAGAGTCTTATGGCTTAGACACCGCTTTAATTAATGCTCTGAAAGGTAAAAAATATGTTGTCATCCAAGGAGATAAAGAACAGTGGCCATCAGAAATTAAGGGGAAATCCTGCAATGCAGTTATCGCCAATCTTATTAATGATAGTAATTTTCTCAGAAACAGAGTAAAGCTGGAATTTAAAGATTGTAATGATAAGATTATATTTACCTCTAAAGGAAGCTCAAATATAAAAGAATTTGAAGAGGGATTTCACGATGCTTTGAAACAGGCACTCATCAATATTCCCGCTTCAATGTCTACAGACAACAAACCTGAACCTAAAAATACAGGTGAAGTAAAAGAAAGTACAGCGATTACTGAAAATAAAGTTAAAAAATATGTCAATGGTAAAATGAGTCTTCAGAAGATACAAATTGATACTAATCAGTTTATTCTGGTAGATGCTGCAGGTACCGCACCATACGCGACTTTTGGACTTACCTCTAAAAAAGATGTCTTCAGAGTAAAGCTGGCAGATGGGAAGTTTACAATCGGATATCTGGAAAATGGAGATCTGGTGATTGACATTCCTCAGGCTGACGGTTCATATTCTAAAGAGATTTTTTCAGAAAAATAATAAATAAAGTTCTGATACATAAAAAATAAAAGGTTTCCTCAAGTAGGAACCCTTATTTTTTATCATTTTATTGATTAAGAAAAGAAGCTAGTTTGATCAGGCTTTCTTCTTTGTTAAATTTGATTTTATTAATGTCAAAAAACTTGTCAAGTTCATTAGCTTTATCTGGATATAATTCAAGAACATCTTTTTTGTTTTTAACAGCTTTATAAATGTTTTTATCTGTTTTGATATAGTACACAGGATCATTTTTGACAAAACTTGACTTGTCATCCTTTTCCACAAAAGAAGCTGGTTTCTTGGTTGTTTGCGAAGGCTTTTGAATTTTTGAAGATACTTTCTTTAGCAATAGATTTTTTCCTTCAGCTAATAAGATGAAATATTCTGGTGTATGATCAACCGTTTCAAGAACGATGGTCTGCTTTGGGTCTGAAAATTGAATTTTAGAGTAGGGCAGCCCTTTTTGCAGAATATATACCATTCCATCTTTTTTAAACTCAATTTCATCAGCATAAGTATTATAACGCATAGGTAATGTTTCATTACAGCACGTTGCTTTAGCAAGCTTAAAATCAGAATTTAAATAAGGTGAACCATTGATTTCAGAATATTTTAAAAATTCTTCCTTTGTTGACGTTGTAGTCATTTGATATGAAGTTTCCTGTGAATAAACACTTATTGAGGAAAGGGCACACAGCAGAACTATTGTAAGATTTTTCATGAAAATTATTTGCATAAAAGTAATAAAATCTTACAACTAAAATAGCCCTATTTTACAAAAAAATAGGGTTTAGTAAATTGTCCTTGTCTTTAAGCTTTGTAATTAAGAATTTTAATTAACCTTTATTAATAAAATTAACAACTTTAATCAAGTCCTCTTCCTTGCTAAACTTAATTTTATTTGAGCTAATAAATGCTGTTAATTCAGCTGATTTTTCAGGATAAAGATCAAGAATATCACTTTTACTTTTGATCAGCTGATATACATCCTTGTCTGTTTTGATGAAATACTTTGGAAGATTTTCTTTGAATACAGTAGATGTTGTAGGCTTTTTTTCAAAGATGACTTTTTTTCCGGCAACCGTTTCAATTTTTTTTGAAACTTTCTTCAATAGAGAATTCTTACCATCAGCGAGCTCAATAAAATATTCCGGCTTATCATCAAAGGTGCCGAGAACAAGAGTAAACTTGGAATCTAAGAATTCAATTTTTGAGTAAGGCTGTCCTTTTTCAAGAATATATACAGTTCCGTCTTTCTGATATTCAATTTGATCAGCATATTCGTCATATCTCATCAGGGTTTTTTCACTACAGCAGGTTGCTTTTGCTATTGAAAATTCCTGATTGTAGTATGGAGTTCCATTAACTTCCGAATAATTTAAAAATTCGTCAGCACTGGCTGTTTTCGTAAACTGAAGTGAAGTCTCTTTATTTCTGGTGAAGTTTAATATAGCCTGAGCCTGCATAGCACCAGCTGTCACTAATAAAAAAAGAACGGTATATTTTCTCATATTGATAGGTTTTAGTTTTTACAAATGTAATAAAATGTTTTAATTCTTATCAGTTAGAATTAAAAAATTCCCAAATCATTTTTGCTTTGCTTTTCCCCAGAATTTCTTCCAGAGTTTCCAGGTTTGATTCTTTGATTCTTTTTACTGATTTCAGTTTAGAAAGCAGCAGCTCAATGGTTTTCTCACCCACGCCAGGAATTTCTTCCAGCTCAGATTTTATAGTGGAATTTTTTCTTCGTGTTCTATGGTGCTTTACTCCGAAACGGTGGGCTTCATCACGAACCCTCTGCAAAATCTTCAACGTTTCAGATTTTTTATCCAGATACAAAGGAATAGAATCTTCAGGAAAGAAAATCTCTTCAAGTCTTTTCGCAATCCCAACAATGGTAATTTTTCCGTAAAGTCCTAACAGCCTTAAACTTTTCACTGCAGACGAAAGCTGGCCTTTCCCACCGTCGATAAGGATAAGCTGGGGAAGACTTTCACCTTCATCCAGCATTCTTTTGTAACGGCGGTAGATTACTTCTTCCATGGTAGCAAAATCATTAGGCCCTTCTACCGTTTTAGGATGGAAGATCCTGTAATCTGCTTTGCTTGGCCTGCCGTCTTTAAAAACCACACAGGCTGAAACAGGATTGGTTCCCTGGATATTAGAGTTATCAAATCCTTCAATATGTCTCGGCTCTACAGGCATTCTCAAAAGTTTCTGCATTTCAGCCATAATCCTGTTCGTATGCCTTTCCGGATCTACAATTTGTACCTGTTTTAATTTTTCCAGACGGTATTCTTTGGCATTTTTTTCCGAAAGCTCTACAATTCTTTTTTTATCGCCAACTTTAGGAACAATAAGTTTTACATTCGGAATTTCTACAGACAGGTGAAAGGGAAGTAGAACCTCTTTAGAGTCAGAACCAAATTTCTGGCGGATTTCAATCAGGGCTTCCTCCATAATATCCTCATCCGTTTCCTCAAGAATTTTTTTGATTTCTGTTGTAAAACTCTGGATGATATTTCCGTTTCTTATCTTAAAGAAATTCACATAAGCCGCCGTTTCATCGCTCGTCATTCCGAAAACATCCACATCATCAATATTCGGATTTACAACGGTGTTTTTCGCCTGATAATCTTCAAGGATATCCAGTCTTTCCTTAATGATCTGTGCTTCTTCGAACTTCAGATCAGTGGCCAGTTTCATCATCTGGTTGACCAGATACTCCTTTGCTTTCCGGAAATCCCCTTTGATAATATCGCGGATTGCATCAATCTTTTCATCATATTCCTCTTTGCTTTCAAGATCTTCACAAGGGCCTTCACAGTTTTTGATATGATATTCCAGGCAGACTTTATATTTTCCCTCAGCAATTTTGCCGGGAGAAAGATTCAGGTTACAGGTTCTGAGCTTATAGATATGTTTAATAGTATCCAGTAAAATCTTTGCTGGACGTACCTTAGCATAAGGTCCGAAATATTCCGAACCATCTTTGATGATATTTCTGGTCAGAAAAATTCTTGGAAAATCTTCATTCTTGATACAGATCCAGGGATACGTTTTATCATCCTTCAACATGACATTATAAAAAGGACGGTGTTCCTTGATCAGATTATTTTCCAATAAAAGAGCATCGTATTCACTGTTGACAATCGTGGTCTCCAGACGGACGATCTTTCCCACCATGATTTTGATGCGGTAGCCGGACAAATTCTTGTTGAAGTAGGAGAGAACCCTCTTCTTCAGGTTTTTGGCCTTTCCTACATACAGCAGCTGATCATTCTTGTCGTAATAACGATAAACGCCGGGTTCTGAAGGTAAAGTTTTGAGCTGTAATTCTAAAGAAGGATTCATATAACAAAAATACGGAATCATTCCCGGATTTAAAAGCACAAAAAAACTGCAGGGTATTTCTGCAGTTTTAATCATTAATTTTAAATTTTATCCGTTGCTCATATCTGTATATTCACTAATCAGAAAACTGAAATAATCCCATTCAACAGATTTTTTCGGATACTTTTTAATGAACTCGGCATTATCTCCGAAAAGGAAGTCGTAATTGTCTTCAAAATCATCTTTGTGAAGCCACAACACTTTGTCTCCCTTTTTTACATAATAAGACTTGATAACTCCGCCGCCAAGCTGGGGAGAACCCATCACAGAAAAGCCTGCCGTTTCTTTAGCTCTGGGATCATGATACACCGAAATGATATCACTGAATTCAGGATTGATCAGCTGCATCAGGAATTCCTTGTCATCTTTTTTATTCTTCAGCGAAACGGTCTGGTTCACAAAATGTATTCTTTCCCCGGTTGTATTCTTAGTCAGCTTTTTAGTGCCGAAATTTCTGATGTTCCCCATGTACTTGGCAACTTTGGCTATTTTTTCAGCATTGCTAGGATAAACATACATTTCGCTGATCTGGTCAGCATTGAAATTAGCACTTTTTTTGGTGATGCTGTCTTTGATGGAAACCTCATAGATCTGTCCTTTTTTGGTTTCAATCCTGCCACAGAATCCTTTATGAGTAGTTCCGTCTTTTAAAATAAGGGTAGATGTTTTCTTGGGTGAAGGAGCATTAAAACCTTCATTAAAAAGGTAAGTCTCCATTTTTTTGATCTCTTCTTTAGAATATTTTACCTTTTGGGCGAAAGCAGTCGTACTCGCCAGACATAAGGCCAACAGTAGAGTTTTAAATTTCATGGGTTATTATTTTTATTCGGCGGTAAAAATAGCAAATAAAACGATTTATCCTTAAGAAAAATATAAGACCTTGAAATTTAGCTTTTACAATTATTGTTAAATGCGTAATTTTAAGGAAATTTTTTAGAAATGATATACGGTGTAGATGTTTTCACTTTCCATGATGTTTTGGAAATATGTAAAAAACCTAATAAAGCTAAGCTGAATAAAACAGCAAAAGAACAGATATTAAAATCTCAGCAGAACGTTCAGAAAATTGTAGAATCCGATCGATGTGTATATGGGATCAATACAGGTTTCGGACCACTTTGTGATACTAAAATTTCAGCAGATGAAACAGCTCAACTGCAGTATAACCTTATCATCTCGCATGCAGTAGGAGTGGGAAAACCAATAGAAAAGGAATATTCCAAGATCATGATGATCGCCAAGGTTCATGCATTATCTAAAGGATTTTCCGGAGTTTCTCTGGAAGTTATTGAAAGAATGATTCTGATGCTTGAAAAGGATATTATTCCGGTGGTTCCTGAACAGGGATCTGTTGGAGCATCTGGAGATCTTGCGCCTCTTGCTCACCTCGTACTGCCTTTATTAGGACTTGGACAGGTTTGGGAAGGAGATAAAGTTTCCGATACCATGGAAATTTTAGAAAAACATGGATTAGACCCGTTGGTTTTAGGCCCGAAAGAAGGATTAGGACTGATTAATGGAACCCAGTTTATTCTGGCTCATGCCATCAAAGGGCTTGAAAAGTTTGAATATTTATTAAACCTTGCCGATATGACGGCTGCCATGAGTATTGAAGCATACAGAGGATCTGCCAGTCCGTTTAAAAAAGAGCTTCACGAGATAAGACCTTTCGAGGGCAGTAAAAAAGTAGCAGCGAGAATGCTTAAATTCTTAAAAGGCTCTGAAAATATGAAAGCTCATGAAGACTGCGAAAGAGTTCAGGATCCTTATTCCATGAGATGTGTGCCACAGGTTCACGGAGCCAGCAGAAATGCTTTTGAACACCTTAAAAATATGGCAGAAACAGAATTGAACTCAGTAACCGATAATCCAATTGTGCTAAGTGCCGAAGAATCTATTTCAGGAGGAAACTTCCACGGACAGCTGATGGCACTACCTTTAGATTACGCAACTTTGGCTGCCGCTGAATTAGGAAATATTTCAGATAGAAGAAGTTACTTATTACTGGAAGGGAAATACGGGCTTCCGAGGCTGCTTACAGAAAGTTCAGGACTGAACTCAGGATTCATGATTCCGCAATATACTTCTGCTGCCTTGGTTACAGAAAATAAGACCCTTTGTTTCCCGGCTTCTGCAGATTCTATTCCAACGAGTTTAGGACAGGAAGATCATGTATCAATGGGAAGTATTTCAGGGAGAAAATTCAATCAGGTTCTTGGAAACCTGGTGAATATCCTGGCGGTGGAACTGATGTTTGCTGCGCAAGGTTTAGAGTTCAGAAGACCTTCCAAATGTTCAAAAATTATTGAGGAAAACTTTGCGGTTCTTCGTTCTAAAGTTAAAAAGCTGGAAGATGACAGGCTGATCGGGCAGGATATGCTGGCCATAGCGGAGTTGATCAACGAAAGAAAATTTATTGTTGAGGCTTAATTCAGTAAAAATGAAAAAAGTAATAACCGTTTTAAGTCTTTTTATAGGAGCTCTGGCATTTTCCCAAGCTTCGGAAGCAAAGGTTAAGGAGTTCATAAAAATTACCGGTGCGGATAAACTTGCAATTTCTTCTATGCAGACCTATATGGAGCAGTTTAAAAATAGTGCTCCCAATATTCCGGATGAATTCTGGAATGAGTTTGCAAGAGAATTCACAGCCGATAAAATGGTACAGCTGTATGTACCTATTTATGCTAAATACTATACGGAATCAGATATTGATGAACTCATAAAGTTCTATAAATCTCCTGTAGGGCAGAAAACAATTTCAGTGATGCCTTCAATTTTACAGGAAAGTATGGAAGCAGGCGGAAAAATGGGCAGGGATGTAGCAGAAAGAGTTATGGAAAAACTTGATAAAGAAAAGGGCTACACAAACCCGCCACCTCCTGCAGATTCTAAAAAGAAATAAATTTCAGGCTTCCTTATCATTGGGGAAGCTTTTATATTTTCGTAAAATAAATTTTTAAAATGTTGTCATGAACATAGAAAGAACAGATTCTTCCAATATAGATTTTCAGAATTTAGTAAAACATCTTGATGCTGATCTTGCTGTTCGTAACGGAGATGATCATGTATTTTTTAATCAGTTTAACAAAATCGATATGATCAGAAATTGCCTGGTAGCTTATATTGATGGCACCCCGGCAGCCTGTGGAGCGTTCAAAAAACTTTCTGAGGAAACTGTAGAAATCAAAAGAATGTATACCAGTCCGGAATTCAGAAAAAGAGGTCTGGCCACAGCTCTTGTACAGGAACTGGAAATCTGGGCTAAAGAGTTCGGTTTTAAAAAAGCTGTTCTGGAAACTTCTGCAGAACAGAATGAAGCGCTTTCCGTATATGAGAAAAGTGGGTTTTACAGAATTCCTAATTATGAACCCTATGTAGGCATTGATAAAAGTGTATGTTATGAAAAAGTATTTTAAAGCATCAGCTCAGGGTAAGAATTTCCGATTAATTTAATGGAAGTTTGAAGCTGGAAGCTATGAAGGTTATTAAGTATAAATGTTTTTTTTATACTATTAAAGTTTTATAGTGACTGTTAATACCTATAACTAAAAGTAACTCCCAGCCTCCTTCTTCCAGCTTCCAATCAATATCCTTAAACTAAACTCAGAGTAAATCAATAGCCGCAACAGGGGAAGATTAATATTCCTGTAATACTAAATTCATTTTTTACGCATTTGTAATTCACTTTAAAGTGTTATATTAGGATTCCAAATCAAAATATTAACCTATGAAAAAAAGTGTATTCTACCTTTTGCCCCTGTTCTTTGTTCTGAACTCATGTAATACGAATGAACTGCCAGGTGAAGGTTCAAAAATCGAAACTGTTCAGAAAGATCCTTTAACGGCAAAACAGATCAATGAAGAGATCAAAAATTCCATTAAAAATACCGGAAGCTTTAATTGGAAAGAAGCTTCTGACCATTTGTTATGGAGTGCCGTGTTTCGCGGAAATAAAATGGTTTCCATTGGTTTCGGAACTTCGGGAGAGGATTTCGACAGAAGCCTTTCTGTCAACAGTAGAGAGATGGAAGATGAAATTTTAAATGTCATCAGAAAATCGGAAGGAAAAGAAAGAGGAGATGCTTTGATTTCTTCAGACAAATACCTCAATCAAATTGATGTTCTGATTGAAAAAGAAGAAACCTTAACTGCTCTCCGCCAGATGAAGACGATACGGTATGTAGAGCCTGGTGACTATCGTTACTTTGACTATGAAACCGATGTCGCGGCAAAATCCAGTGGATCATCATCAGGATGCGGATTTGAATCTACTGCCCTGAATGCCGCAGATTACACTTCTACCACACCTAATGCAAAAGTTCCGTGGGCATTTACCAAACACAATATCCCGAATGCATGGAATTACAGTACGGGTGCAGGAATAACAATAGGGCTTGTAGATACAGGAGTTTCAGCCCAGCAAAGCCTGTTGGGAACCAATTTTAATACGGGAGCATCATCAGGAAGAACCATCACAAAAAATGGAGTTTATGTGAACGGATCCAGTACAGACGGACCAGCCGATCAGTGCGGGCACGGAACCAAAATGGCTTCTGTAATGGCCGCTCCGAAAAATAATGCAGGACTTCCTGTTGGAGTAGCTTATAATGCCAATCTGATTACGTATCGTGCTGCCGCCAACGTTTTGCTGGATACTTCCAGTGAGCAGAACGGAGTAAAGACAGCATTTACAGAATTGGCCAATAATACGAGTGTAAAAATCATTTCCATGTCAATGGGGCACATTTTTTCAGTAGGAAAAATTGAAGATGGTGTGAAATATGCCTATTCCAAAGGAAAACTGATTTTCTGTGCAGGCGGAACTTCTACCAGCTTTACCAATTTTGTAGGCGTTATTTTCCCGGCAAGCATGTCCGAAGTACAGGCCGTGACAGGAGTAAAGGAAGGGACTTCTAACCAAAAATGTGACGTTTGCCATTCCGGAAGCCAGATTGATTTCACCTTCCAGATGGAAAGGCCTTCAGGAAACACCGTTCCTGTTCTGAGTTATTATAACGGACAGGCAGATTATGTAGGTGGGTCTTCCGTTGCTACAGCAGCTACAGCAGGAATCGCAGCCTTGGTCTGGTCTAAAAACCCTTCATGGACAAGAGATCAGGTTCTGAATAAAATGAGACAGTCGGCAACCTATTATCCTTCCGTGAATTCAAGTTACGGGTACGGGAATATCAATGTTTTACAGGCTGTACAATAGAATTTACAGATTCATAAAAAAATAAATAAAAACTCAGATTAAAGGCTGGAAGATGGAAGAAAGGAGGCTGGAAGCTACTTTTAGGTATAGGTATTGAAAGCCACTGTAAAAACAGATCAATACTTATAACCTTCATAACTTCCCTCTTCCTGCTCCCAGGTTCAAGCCTATATAAATAAGAAAACCGCAGATATATTCTGCGGTTTTTTGTTCATATGATAGATGAAAAATTAAATTATTTTAATCTCCGAGTTGATAATCCAATGGAAGCATATTTTCAATCTTATTCTTTGAAAAATCCCCTTCATTAGTCAACAGATCCGGAGTGGTGATATTTCCTTCTTTTGAAACTTCAAAAGTTTCGCCCTCAGGATGAAGATAAGAAGTGAGGGTAACCGGATATTCACTTTTGATAAATTGTTTTCCTTTCTGCTCGTAAAAGTATTTCTGATAATTCACCTGCAGCATATCTTTAAAACTGAAGAAAACCTGTCCGTTCTCTCTCTTTACATAATCAGAGTCAGGAATCAGAGTTTTTACAATAGCAAGGGCATAAGGTTTCTGGCTGTTCTTTCTTTGAGCAATATCGAGGATGTCATCAGGAAATTTCAGGGTTCTGGAGCTTTTAGTCATCGCCTGAAAATCTTTCAGAGTTTTAAGCTCCTCTTCAGTAGGATACTTGGGATTGGGAACTTTTATAAGGTGGTTAACGACAAATTTGTCCTCAGAAATCTTATTCTCATAAATGCTTCTGAAGAAATGCAGCATACTTCCGTCATAGGCATTCATCCGGTTGAGTTTGATCTTATCTGTATTCTTAGTTTCCTGAAAAAAACTCGTTCCGATATAATTGATCATCCGGGTATTGAAATCCGCAGAATAGGTGATAAGATTATATTTGATTTCATATCCCAGATTTTTATTCTCAATGATCAGTGTTTTGGGTGCCTTTACCCTTAGAATTTTGTTCTCTTTATCAAATGAAAACTTAAGGGTATTTTGGTTTTTAATCTTTACATTTTGGTGATCGCTGCCGATGAAAGTGTCAAGGAAATATTTAATGTAGTTTTTGTAAGCTTCCGCAGTATAAGGAACTAACTTGATTTCCTCAATTTCATGAGTCTTGGTGAGAACCACTTTCAGATTTTTATTAATAAGGTCAGAAACAGGAGAGGTAAAAGTTTCATATTCTTCTTTCTGAAAAACTACACTACCAAGATTTCCTGCCGGAACTGAAAGACTGAAACTTCCATCCTCTTTAGAAACGGTCCCTGTTTTAGTTCCGTCAATGTAAATATTAACTCCGGGAAGAAAACCTCCCTTGTCACTCACAACACTTCCCCGGACAGTTTGTGCTGTCAGCAGATAAAGAGGAAGCAGCATTAAAAATAGAAATACTGTTTTTTTCATGGTAAAACAATATTACTAAATTTTTAGTGATAAAAAAATACCAGTGAAAAACACTGTTAATTTAGCCTATCCTTACACTGGTCATGCTCAGAGATCCGCCGATCAGCTCATCATTAAATAAAGCCAGATTTTCAGATGTATCCTTTAATCCTAATGTATAAATCAGCGGAAGATAATGATCCGGTGTAGGAACAGCATACTGCATAAATGTTCCTTGTCCCTGGTAGTCAATGATATTTTGGAAATTTCCGTCCAAAAGCCAGTTATTTGTTTTTTCTCTGGCTTCAACAGCCCAATCCCAGCCGGCTCCTACGGTATTGATGTTTCTCCAGTCAATCAGACGCAGGTTATGAACAATATTACCGCTTCCGATAATTAAAATACCTTTTTCACGAAGCTTATTCAGTTTTTGGGCAAGCTCAAAATGATATTGGGGAGGTTTTGTATAATCAATGCTTAGCTGGATCACAGGAATATCTGCTTCCGGATACATATGTTTAATGACTGACCAGGCACCATGGTCAAGCCCCCAGCTATGATCTTCTTCCACCATAACAGGAGCCAGAAGTTCAACTGTTTCTTTGGCCAGCTCCGGATCTCCGGGCGCGGGATACTGTACATCAAACAAAGCTTGTGGAAATCCCCCGAAATCATGAATCGTTCTGGGCATTTTCATAGCCGTCACCAAAGTTCCCTGAGTATACCAATGGGCCGAAATACACAAAATAGCATTAGGCTTTGGGATTTCCGCAGCTGCTTTTCGGAATCCCTGTACAAACTGGTTTTCTTCAATGGCATTCATAGGAGAGCCATGTCCCAGAAATAAGACAGGCATTCTCTGTGTACTTTTAAAATTTTCGCTGATGTGCTGTAGATCGTTGAGGTTCATTGGATATAATATGTTGAAAAATAAAAGGCTCAAGGTCGTAGAAAACCCTGAACCTTTTATTGTATGTGTTAGAAATTATGCCTGTTTTACAAACTGTAGTTCTCCGGCTACCTTTACTTCGTCGCTTACCATTACACCTCCCGCTTCAAGAGCTGCATTCCAGTTAAGTCCGAAATCTTTTCTGCTGATCTTTCCTTCAAAAGAAAAACCGGCTTTGGTATTTCCCCAAGGGTCTACATTAATTCCTCCGAAATCAACATCAAGAGTTACCGGTTTTGTGATCCCGTTAATAGTAAGATTTCCTGTTACCTTATCGTTTAACGTCTGGGAATCGAAAGTGATCGTTGGATGATTCTCAGCATTGAAGAATTCAGCAGACTTTAAGTGGTTATCACGGTCTGTATTGTTCGTGAAAACAGAATCAGTCTCAATCGTAGCTGTTGTTTTAGCATTTGCAAAAGAATCATCTTCAGCTTCAATTTCAGCTGTGAAAGTTCTGAAGCTTCCTTTTACATTAGAAATCATCATGTGTTTTACTTTGAAGGTAATTTCACTATGCGTTGGGTCTAGGTTCCATTTTGTTGCCATTGTAATATATTTTTTTGTTGGTTAACTATGATGCAAATGTAGGACAGAGAACAGATACCAATCATTGATATAGGATAAGAAATGCATACTGCCCTGCATTGGGACTTCAGATTTTTAATTTTTCAGGAGCTTTTTCCCGCTATCCACTCATACTCCTCACGCCATAGCTTTCCCATTCCTGTTGCGGGGTAACCGTTTCTATCGGGGCTAATAAGATAAGCTATAATAATAGCAATGTCTGCCATCCGCTAGAGGTTAATTTAAGTTGAGGTTACTTCATTACGGCTTTATTTCAATACTCAAAAAAATCTAGTATTAAGGTAAGAAATAATTTTTATCAGTCCATTAATTCTATTTTATGAATGTTTTATTTTAACATTTCTTAACGGATGATTTTTATTTCTTATTTTTGACAGATTCAATTTTATACAATGAAATTATATAAATTCTCTTTATTGATGCTGGTTTTGGGGAATGCTGCATTGGCCCAGACCCAGAAATTTACCATGGCCGAGGCTGTAAATGGGATGAGAACCAACCTTGCTGTGAAAAATATTTCCCAGTTTTCTTGGTCTGCAGACGGAAAATCTTACATTCAGGCCGTAAAAGGCGGATACCTGATCACCGATCTGAAAACCAATAAACAGGATACGCTGGTATCTTTAACACAGCTGAACAGATCATTTACTAATGATAAGTTAAAAGCTGTTCCTCCCATTAAATTTTCCGGAGCGTCACAAGGATATTTCAATACAGATGGTAATATGTTCTGGATTGAGAAGTCAGGAAATGACTGGAAAATAAAGAATAAGGCCACTGTAGATCAGGATGCAGCCAATGTAAAAATGTTTGGCGACGGGCAGACCTTTGCTTTTACGGCAAAAAATAACTTATTTGTCAATAAAAACGGGAAAACTGTTGCAGTAACCAATGAAGCTAATGAAAATATCATCAGCGGACAGGCCGTTCACAGAAATGAATTCGGAATTGATACGGGAATTTTTCCTGCCCCGAACTCAGAAAGTGTAGCGTTCTATAAAATGGATCAGACCATGGTTGCGGATTACCCGATCATCGACTGGTCTGTAACTCCGGCTGTTAATCACAATATCAAATACCCGATGGCGGGGCAGACTTCCCATCAGGTAACTTTGGGAGTATACAATATTAAAAGTCAATCAACCACTTTCCTGAAGATCGAAGGTGAAAAAGATCAGTATTTAACAGCAGTTACGTGGAGCCCGGATTCAAAATATATATTTGTAGGTGTGCTGAACAGAGGGCAGAATCATATGAAAATGAACCAGTACGATGCGGCTACAGGAGAGCTGGTAAAAACTTTGTTTGAAGAATCAGACAGCAAATATGTAGAACCACAGCACCCGCTTACCTTCTTCCCGAACTCTAACACAGACTTTATCTGGCAGAGTCAGAGAACAGGATACAATCACCTGTTCCACTATAGTCTGGAAAAAGGTCTTGTTGCTCAAATTACAAAAGGAGACTGGCTGGTAACCGATATCTTAGGCTTTAATGAAAAGAAAAAAGAGATTTATTTTACCTCTACAAAAGAAACACCTTTAGAAAGACATTTATATAAAATAGACTGGACCAATTTCAAAATGCAGAGACTGGATACAGCAGAAGGAATGCATACCGGAGTGTTAAGCAGCGACGGGAATTATTTATATGACACTTACAGCAGTTCAAACTCGCCAAGAGTAGCCAATATCATCAATACTGGTAACCTGAAATCTACCAATATCCTTACCTCTGAAAATCCTTTGAAGAATTACCAGAGACCGGAAGTTAAAAACGTAGAATTAAAAGCAGATGACGGAACTCCTTTATATGGAAAAATCATCCTTCCTACCAATTTTGATCCGAATAAAAAATATCCGGCAATCGTTTATCTGTATAATGGTCCTCATTTACAGCTTGTAAACAATACTTTTCCAGCTTCAGGAAACCTTTGGTACGAATACATGGCTCAGAACGGATATGTAATTTTTACCATGGATGGAAGAGGATCTGCAAACCGTGGAATGAAATTTGAGCAGGCCGTATTCAGAAACCTGGGAACCACCGAAATGAATGATCAGATGAAAGGTGTGGATTACTTAAAATCCCTTTCTTATGTAGATTCTCAGAAATTAGGAATTCATGGATGGAGCTTCGGAGGATTTATGACGACAAGTTTCATGCTTCGTCATCCGGAAGTGTTTAAAGTAGGAGTAGCCGGAGGCCCGGTGATAGACTGGAGCATGTATGAAATCATGTACGGCGAAAGATATATGGATACGCCTCAGGAAAATCCACAGGGATACAAAACGGCCAATCTTCTGGACAAAGTTCAGAATCTGAAAGGAAAATTACTGATGATTCACGGAGCTCAGGATGATGTAGTGGTTTGGCAGCATTCCGTGAAGTTTATTAAATCTGCAGTAGACAACGGAGTTCAGCTGGATTATTTTGTCTATCCGGGACACCCGCACAACGTTATCGGAAAAGACAGGGTACACCTGATGCAAAAGGTAACCGATTATTTTGATCAGTATTTAAAGAAATAAAAAAACAGAAAATCCGGATCTTTGGACTGCCCCAAAAAAGTTAGACACTTTTTAGGGGCATTTTTTTATGTATAGAAAAGAAAAATTTAGCGTTGCTTTCAAATGAGAGTGTATTAACCTTCATAAAAATTCTCACTGTTCGATTGAATCTATAGCAACAGAGAAAGGATTTAATAAAAGCTATTTGCACAGATGTTAGATATGATAAAAAATTCTCAAAAGAATAAAAATCAAAGATTTTTGAAGGCTTATGTGAACTTCTATGCACAAGGTATTTAGACTTAAAAATCACTTAAGTGTTTAAGATAAAACTTTTGCTCCTTTTGTGGTTTAATAAAAAAGTTTAAACAGCTTTTTGAATTACTGTTAATCATAAAACTCTTTGATCACATATTGGCCGTTATTGATTCTTTTCAGTTCTTTCAGCAGATAATACCTGTGCAGAAACCCTGTCAGGACTACAATCTTTTGATGAGGATGTTTTTCTGCGACTTTATAGATATTTCTTGCCATGGTCTGATTGCGTAGATCCCAGAAGCCGGACATCAATTTAAATCCGTCCCGGTAGCTGATCTTTTTACCATCAGGCTTGGTTACCCATCTTTTAGCAAATTCCGGTCTTCCGTCACTGATTTTTACCAATCCGGAATACTGGGCATTCTGTCTCCTTTCTGATATTTTATCCGTCGCTGCATTGTTGAAATTTTCGGGAGATAACCCTGCCGTTTTCATCAATTCTTTAGTGGTGTTGGTAAAATCTTCATAGAGCGCGGTTTCCTTAGAAGTCAATGCTTTTGCTTTATACAGGCTGTCAGTCAGTTTTACGGCCAAATTATCTGTGGGAACCATTCCCCGGTCTTTCCTGTATTGGTTTCTGCCTTCAAAATCAAAAGGAAACCTTAACGTTTTCGGGTATTTATTTACATAGAGATTGCTTGCTTTTATCTCATTGCCATTGAAGTCAGCACCACTTTCGTACTCTTTCATTCCTTCGTTGTCCACTTCATGAAGAATGATGTCCGGTTTGATTTTTTCAAGAATATCGAACAGTATTTTGGGATGATAATTCGGAACACTGTCATGAATATTCCCGATCACATAAATCTCCGTTTTATTTTGAGAAAAACATAGACCGGCCATAAAAAGCAGAAAAGTACTGATGATAGATTTCATTACGGGTAAAAATTAAGAGATAATCCTCAAATATAGCCAAGTAAAGGTAAATCAGCAAAACCGTTCTTAACAAACATCAATGTTTTTCATTTTTTACAGCCGTACTTTTGTATCTATAAAATCAGAAATATGGAATTAGGAATAGGAATGTTCGGGGATCTGGCTTTCGACCAGGCCACCGGAAAATATAGAGAAGCAGGAACCAAAATTCGTGAAATCCTGGATCAGGTAAAGCTAATGGATGAGGTAGGGCTTGATGTTTTTGCTATGGGAGAGCATCACCGTCCGGATTATGCTGTTTCGTCTCCGGAAATGGTTTTGGCCGCCGCCGCTTCCATCACCAAAAATATAAAACTGGCAAGCGGTGTTACCGTATTAAGTTCTTCGGAACCTGTAAAAGTATATGAAGATTTCGCCACTTTAGACCTTATATCAGACGGAAGAGCGGAAATATTTGTAGGAAGAGGAAGTTTTATTGAATCCTTTCCATTATATGGCTATTCTCTGAATGATTATGAAGAGCTTTTCGATGAAAAACTGGAACTGCTGATGAAGATCAATACTGAAGAAAATGTAACCTGGTCAGGAAAACTCAGAGCTCCCATGCAGAACCAGACCGTTTATCCGAGAGCTAAAAATGGTGGTAAAATACCCATCTGGAGAGCAGTAGGAGGAACTCCGCAGTCTGTTTTAAGCGCAGCACAAATGGGAATGCCTTTGGTGGTGGCTATTATCGGTGGAATGCCTGCACAGTTCAGAAACCTGATTGAATTCTACAAACAGGAATATAAAAAGGCAGGACACGATGTATCACAGATGCAGATTGCTGTTCATTCCCACACTTTTGTCAGCAATGATTCTGCAGTGGTGGACGGATATTTTCATAATTATAAATCCCAGATGGACAGAGTAGGAGCATCAAGAGGCTGGGCACCTTATACAAAAATGCAGTATGACGGCGGAAGAAGCCGTGAAGGCGCTTTGTTTATCGGAAGCCCGGCAGAAGTAGCTGATAAGATTGCTTATATGAAAGAACTCTTCGGGATTACGAGATTCATCGGGCATATGGATATTGGAGATCCTGCTCATGATATCACCCTGAAATCAATAGAATTGTTTGGTGATGAAGTAAAACCAGCTGTTCAGAACCTTTAAAAACAATCCTCCGTTGATTTTCAGCGGAGGATTTATTTTGATTTTAAAATTTAAAATAAACTGTTTACACAATTTCAATCAGGCTTCCCCGTTCTTCATCACGGGCGATATTCAGGGCAGCAGGTATTTTTTCTTTCAGCTCTTCCACGTGGGAAATGATTCCAACAATGCGGTTTTCTTTCTGAAGGCTCATCAGCGTCTCAAAAACAATATTCACCGATTCCGTATCCTGTGTACCGAAACCTTCATCAATAAAGAAGAAGTTTTTATCAGCAGCAGCATTGGACTGGACACTTTCTGCCAATGCAAGCGCCAGACTTAAAGAAACCTGGAACGCCTGTCCTCCCGAAAGCGTTTTTACACTTCTGCTTCTGCCCTCATTCAGGTAATCGATGATCTCAAAATCATTGTTTTCATTAAGCTGTAAACTCAGCTGGTTTCTTGTCATTCTATGGAAACGTACGTTGGCATGATCGCACAGCTGTCTCAGATAGATGGAAGAAACGTACTGTACAAAACCAGCTCCTTTGAAAAGATTCATCATCAATTTCAGGTTTTCAGAACGTTTCTGAAGACGTGACAGGTCCTTTAAAAGATCTTCCTTCTTTTTGTATTCATTTTCCAGCCTTTCAATCTCTGCGGTGATTTTTACAACAGATTCCCCGATCTGTTTCACTTCACTCTGAACAGTATTGAACTCTTCTTCAGCTTTGGCGAACTGAGTTTCATCAAAAGAAAAATCCTTCACCTTGATTTCCAGCTCATCAATTCCATTTTTCAGGGTTTCAAATTCAATACGGAAAGCCTGAACGGTTGTTCTTACATGCGCGACATTGATTTCCTGTTCAAGAATAAGGCGAACTTCATCAAGGGATGCGAAATTCTGTTCCTGAAGTGTTTCTTTCATTCGTTCCTGATGCGCGGAAATTTCCAGCGTGAGCTCCGAGATTCGTTTTTCCAACTGTTCAACCACTGTTTTTTGTGAAGCCAGCTGAGGGGAAAGTTCTTTTTCCTGTTGAGTCACTTTCTGGTAATTCTGCTCGATTTCTGCATTGGAACGGGATAGTTTTTGATAAGTATCTTCAACTTCAACTTTTGTTTTTTCACGGTAATCATCCCAGTTCAGTATTTTTAATGCCGAACGGCTAGTATTGATCTGCTCTTCTTTTTTAGCTTCTTCCAGCCTGAAACTTTCCAGCAAACTTCTGTATTTTTCTGCATTTTTACTTTCTTTTTCCAGGGCTTCACGTTCCTTCAGAATATTCTGATCTGCCTGTTCAATTTCCTTTTCAATAGCAAAAGAAGTCGATCGCTTTTCTTCAAAATCCTTTTCATTATCAGGATCAAATTGAGGCCAGGTAAAACTTTTCAGATGCTCTTCCATGTCTTTTTGAAGCTGTTCCGTTTTTTTTACCTCCGAAATAAGCTGATCCTCATAAATGGCTTTTCTTTCCAGAATTTTCTCTGCTGTGGTTTCTTTCTTTTGAAGTGCAACAGTCTGCAAATCTATAGATTCCATTTTTTCCTGTATCTCCTGAATTCCTGAATGTACATCATGAAATTCTACAATAGCCGGGTGATCATGGGAGCCGCAGAGAGGGCAGGCCTCTCCCGAATGAAGCTCATCAGCAAACCGGGAAAGCTCTTTCTGAACCTTTAAATGATCCAGTTTTTGAGACCAATTTTTTTTCTGTTTTTCAAAATCCGCGTATAAAGCTTTAAAATCTTCCTTAAATTGTTCAATATTGATCTCAAGAGGTTTTAGTTCCTCTTCTGTCAGTTTGATTTCCCGTTGTCCTTTTTCAACTTTTATAGCCTGTTCATCTATAAGTTTCTTCAGGCTTTTTTGATGGATGAACCAGTTTCCGACATTCAAAAGAAGTGCAGAATCAAGCTTTTTAACCTTCAGCGCTTCAGTATCTTTTGACAGTTTCTCAATATTTTTCCGAAGATTTTCCATGACCGTTTCCACTTCTCCTACCATTGCCTTTCCCTTGGCGGTTCTGTCTTTAAGAGCGGTAATATCGGTGGAGTAGCCAAGCATCTGCAGAATCAGCAGCAGGTCATTTTCCTGTATTCTGGATTGATCCAGCTGTTCAAACTGTGGCTGCAAAGCAGTAAGCTGTTGTTTTACCCCGTTGAAAGCTGTTTCTGTCTGCTGAAAAAGTTTTGTCTGTTTCTCTTTTTCCGCTTTTTGTTCGGAAATTTCCTTAGTCAGTTTCTGGTCTTCAGCGATCAGAGGACTGAATATTCTGGACACTTTATCATATTGTTCAGCCTGTACTTCCAGCGCATCCATTTTCTGTTTCTGTGCAGATAACCCGCTGAACTTTTCTTTTTTCTGCTTTAAATTCTCAAAATCAGCTTTTAAATTTTTAAGCCGTTGAAACCCTTCAGCGATTTTCTGAAACCGGGCGTCTGCCTCACTGAATTTTTTCTTTTCTTCGGTTAAATTTTCTTTATGAAGCTGTATTTTCTCCTCATTGATTTCCTCAAAACCTTTAAGCTGACCCTCAAGTTTATCCAGTTCAGAATTATTACCACTGTTTAAAACAGCCGCATTATTGTAAAGATCATAACGGTGAAGACTGAAGATCTCCTTCATCATATTGGTCCGTTCCGTAGCTTTCAGTTCCAGAAATTCTTTAAACTGGCCTTGCGGAATAATAATGGTGCGCTTGAAATTGGCATAATTTAATCCTATGATCGTCTCAATATCCGCATTTTCCATAGAGACCCATTTCCCATCGATATTTTGATAAATGTCGGCTGCATGAGGGTTTACATCATCAAACCTCTTGGAATTTCTTCTGAAATCTCTGGTAACACGAAACAGTTTATTTTCGTAATTCAAAAAATCAAACTCAATATAAAACCGGTTCGATTTTAGGTTCATCATATTGTAGGCCCTCTTGTCATTGGTATTCAGACGTTCCGTTTTTCCGTAAAGGGCAAATGAAATGGCCTCTAGAATAGATGATTTTCCGGAACCCACAGAACCGAATATTCCGAATAATCCGGCATCAGTAAGATTTTTAAAATCGATAACCTGGCGTTCCTGGTAAGAATAAAGCCCTTCGATGGTCAGTTGAACAGGAATCATAGCTTATGGATTTAAAATTTCGTTAAACAAATTCATCAGTTCTTCATTGGCTTCCTGGCCACCGTTTTTTGATTTAAAATAATCGTTGAATAAAGTTTCTATATTCTGGCTTAAATTCATTTCGTGAGATTGGTCTTCTGCAGGGTTGAGGTTTTTTATTTTCGGGATCAGGTGAACAATACCGGTATGAGATTGGTAAAGCAGTTTCCTTTCATCGGCAGTGATAAAGGTTTCGCTTTCCAGAGTAAGTTCAATAAAAGTATTTGGGTTTTCCTTCAGCCACTGAACGGTATCTTCAACATTGCTGAATATTTTCCGTACCAAAGCTTTTCCGTTTTTCAGGGGCTTTTTTTCAACAGAAACATTTTTTCCCGGGAAAGCTTCAACCATCGAAACATATTTGGTTTGTCCGGCCTCACTGAAGCTGTAGCAAAGTGGTGATGAAGAATAAATTACAGGCTTTTCTGCTGTTCCTATATTCCTGAAACCGTGAAGGTGCCCAAGTGCGGTATACTGAATTTGCTCTGGAATACAATCTGAATAGATCATATCCGCATTTCCGATCCTGATTGGTTTTTCCCCTTCCGGTTCCTCTAAAACAGGGCCGTCTTTTTTATTCATATACAAATGGGCCGTCAGAAGATTGACGCCTGCATCATCGCAAAATTCCTCAGCCAGCGTCTTCCAGGTATCCGAAAGTACTTTATTGATCTCTTCCTCTTTATTTTCTCCGAAATATTCTTTTAAACGGGCCTCATTCGCATAAGGAGTATGCAGAATTCTTACCGGAAAATCCAGATTTCCAATTTCCAGTTCTATAAATCCTTCCTTGGAGCGGGTAACTTCAAAATATTCGGTTTTAATAGGAGTGATGTGGGCTCTGGGATGACCAATCAGAATAATTCCGCATTCCCGGGCCAAAGGATCCGGAGCATCAATCAGATTAGGAGAGTCATGGTTGCCTGAAATGGCAATAACCGGACGGCTGCCATTACGGGAAAGCTGTTTCAGGGTTTTATAAAATAGTTCAACAGCTTCTACGCCGGGATTGAAATTATCAAAAAGATCGCCGGCTACCAGAATTATATCGGCATTTTGTTCATCAGCAATATCGGCGATTTCTTGCATAACCAGAACCTGCTCTTCCATACGGGAGAAGCGGTCCAGGCGTTTTCCTAAATGCCAGTCGGCGGTGTGCAGAATTTTCATCCCTCAAAGGTAAGGACAAAATTGCGATACGGGATTCCGGATTTCCGTATCAACTTATAATAATTTAATTTTGTAAAAAAATAAACAATGCAGCAGCCCTCCAAAGATCCTTTACACGGAAAAAGACTTGATGCCATTCTGGAAGAACTGGTAGAATATTACGAAGGCTTTGAGAAGCTGGGTGAACAGATCAATATCAAATGTTTTACCGATAATCCCAGTATCAATTCATCGTTAAAATTTTTGAGAAAAACGCCTTGGGCAAGAACCAAAGTTGAAAGTTTATACCTCTTTGTACTGAGACAGAAAAAAAGAGAGGAAAAAGGAAAGTAAGGTGCTGTCTGGAGATTTTTCTTTGAATTCTTTTCTCTGAACAATCATTTCAAAAACAGTATATTTGTATCATTAATCGTGAAAGAACTCACGACAAAAAAGAAAAGTATGACAATTGAAAAAAATCACGTTGTAGCTGTAAAATACATCCTTCACACTATCGAAGAAGATGGAAGTAAAGTTCTTGCAGAAGAAACAACAACAGAAAATCCACTTACATTTTTGTATGGTGTGGGAATGATGATTCCAAAATTTGAAGAAAACATCTTAGGATTGAAAGCAGGTGATAAAGCTGCTTTTATCGTTCAGCCGGAAGAAGCTTACGGTGACAGACAGCCTGATGCTATCGTTCAATTGCCAATGGAGATGTTTAAAGAATCAGGAACTCCGCCTATCGGGGCTATTTTACCATTATCTGATAACCAGGGAAATAATTTCCAGGCATTTGTGGTAGAAATCACTCCGGAAGCTGTAGTAGCAGATCTTAACCATCCGATGGCAGGTAAAGTTTTGGATTTCGAAGTAGAAGTTTTAAACACTCGTCCTGCAACAGAAGAAGAGCTGTCTCATGGTCACGCTCACGGAATTGACGGAACAGAAGGTCACTAAAAAATATAAATATCCGGTTTTTGCCGGATATTTTTACACTAAAAAAGAATCAACCGCTGTATTTTTACTGCGGTTGATCTGTTTAAAAGCCTTTATCGGTAAGTTCAATTTTCAGATATTCTGTTTTATGAGCCGGATCTGAAGTATTGGTGTTCAGATGGGTCACTTTAAAATAAAGGATATTGGAGGTTACCCAGACCAGTGATTTGGAATCGATAGCCTTGAAATTGGTAAAGTTGATGTACAGCAGATTTTCAAAACGGTCTGTTTTCGGATTGTACCGGGTCAGTGTAAAGTCTGAACCAACATCATTATTGGGGGTTACACAGGCAAGAAGCTTCAGTGTTGTATTGATCGCCGGATAACCCAGAAAAGTCATCCCTTCATCCTGTTTGGAAGAACGGTAGGCCGTGTAGTACTTATCCGTATTATAGCTGTTCTCTCCCACAAAGAATTCCCTTTGGGTAACCGGAGAAAAACCGATATACTGGTTGGTATATTCTGCTTCTTCATCCACTTCCTTTTTATTGATTTTTAAGAAATTAAGGCTCCAGGCTTTTCCGTCAAAATGAACTTCCGGATTAGGAGAAATTCTCTCATTCAGACTTTTGCTCTGCGCCTGAACATAAGCTGCTTCATCAATCATGCTTACCACGGCATAACTTTTTGACGTTTTGGTTTTAAAATCATCCATTCCTTTCACCGTAGAGCTCCGGATTTCATTCAGATCAATACCCTGAACTGAAAGCTGGGAGTCTTTCGTGAATTCTTTCTTGGAAACATAAGCGGTGATTGTCCTGTTTGGCTGATACGCTATGGTGTAGTGAATTTCAAAAAAATCATTCAGGTCGTTGAAGCCGTAATAATTATTCAGCTTATCATTTTTGATCCTTAAAACTTTGGCATCTGCTTTTGGTTCTGTATAAAATGAAACGGAATCCATTTTGGAATACACTTCAAAAGGAACGTCGTTGACATTGTCCACCTGCTGTGCTTCTTTAAAATCACTGATTTCTGCCTTCAGGTTTGAGACTTTCTGCTGAATGGTATCTTTTTTTGTTTCCGCAGATGGTGAGGCAGATTCTTTTTTACAGCTTATTATAAGCGAAATCAGGCTGATGCCCGCTAATATCTTTTTCATACTCTATTTTGTAGTGGTGGTTATTTATTCAGCATCATATTCTGTGACATCAATAAAGGTAAGATACCACTGTGCATTTATTTTGGTCAGGATACATCTGAATCCGTTGATGGGAGCATTTTCTTTAGTGTTTTCGGCAAGCTTTACAAAAACGGTATTCTTCGGATCGGTATTGATTTTGAAAATAGTCTGATCCTTTACTGAATACTGCTCCAGGAAGTCATCGGCATATTGATTCACAATATTGGAATTAAGTTCTACAGATAAACCTTCCTTTTTCCATTTTTTATTTTTGCTGTCGTACTCCGGAGCTGGCCCGAACTGTAATGGAAATTGGTTGCGGATATTCCATGATTTCTGAATATATCCTAAAGACATATTGAAATCCACCTCTTCATTAAGGACAAACCCCAGATCTCCCGCACTTTTAAACAGAATTCCCACCCCATAATCTTGGTTCACATACCTGTTTAAAAGATCAGCATTTTTCGTTTGAAAACCTTTCAAAATATCAGTAACTGCCACTGAAATCTGCTTTTTGTCATCATTGCTTTGGGCATTGAAAAAACTGAAGCTGCAAATCAGCATCAGTGTCATGTAAATCATCTTCTTCATATCTTATTAACTTAAAAATTCACCTGAAACATAATACCATCGCTCATGCATTTTCTGGAATACGGAAAACTCGTGGTGGAGCTGCTGCTGTCCGTCCTGATCCGTATAATAGGCCTTAAACTCTACATGATTTAATGCCGGGGTCCGGATAATTTCCAGTTTTGTCCATTCATTGATCTCGCCCCACTCCTGAAGATCCTTTTTGTTATGAAATTTTCGTTTTCCGGGAAGGGTGGTTTCCATAAGATATTCCCCGTTGGGAATGGCAAATGCCGAAAACCGTGAACGCATTAACGCTTCGGCTGTAGGAGCATGCTGTTCTCCTTTGTGATAAGGGCTGCAGCATTCTTCATACGGTTTTCCAGAACAGCAGGGACAGTCCATAGTGTTGTATTTTATTGGTTGAAGGGCAAAAATAATGAATATCGCGGGATAATTCCCTTATAATACGTTTAGGATTTGTATTTCTGTAGCTGAAGGTTCTGAAACATTCTGCTTTGATGTAGTATTTTATTGCCACTGATGCACGAATTTTTTATTAGTGAATTAGTGTCTGAAAAATAAGAGAAATATATAATCTTCCAGCATAAAAAAAGAAGCATTCCGAAGAATGCTTCCTGTTGATTTATTTAATAAAACCTCTGCTTCTTAATAAAGGTTTGATATCCGGATCATGTCCCGTGAAATCTCTGAAGGCCTGGTTAAGATCTACGGAATTTCCTACAGAAAGAATATATTTTCTGAAACGGTCACCGTTTTCTCTTGTAAGCCCTCCGTTATTTTTAATCCATTCCCATGCATCATTGTCAAGAGTTTCAGACCACAGGTAAGCGTAATACCCTGCTGAATAGCCTCCACCCCAGATGTGAGCGAAATAAGGAGTGTGGTATCTTGGCGGAACGGTTGCCAAAGTAAATCCGTGGTTGTTCAATGATTGTTTTTCAAAATCTAAAACCGGGATCAGCTGGCTTTCATTGGTTACGGTGTGCCAATCCATATCCAAAGCAGCGGCAGAAACAAGTTCTGTCGTCATATAACCCTGATTAAAGGTTGATGCTTTTTTAATCTTATCTACCAAAGCCTGAGGAATAGGCTGCTTGGTTTCATAATGAAGCGCATAATTTTTAAGCACTACCGGATCTAAAGCCCAGTGCTCGTTGATTTGGGAAGGGAATTCCACAAAGTCTCTCGGTACATTGGTTCCTGATAGAGATGGATATTTCTGGCTTGCAAACATCCCATGAATAGAGTGCCCGAACTCGTGGAACATCGTAGATACATCGTCATAGCTGATAAGGGAAGGTTTTCCCGGAGCTGGCTTCTGATAATTATAACAGTTAACAATCACCGGTTTTGTTCCTAAAAGGTAAGACTGTTCTACAAAATTACTCATCCATGCACCCCCATTTTTAGAATCTCTCGTATAGAAATCAAGATAGTAGATGGCAATAGATTTTCCGTCATGATCAAAAACTTCATAGGTTACCACATCAGGGTGATACACCGGAAGATCTGTTCTCTTTTTGAAAGTAAGGCCATAAAATTTTTCTGCAGCATAGAAAACTCCTTTTTCCAGAACTGTTGTTACTTCAAAATAAGGCTTGATCTGGTTTTCATCAAGATCATATTTCGCTTTTCTTACCTGCTCGGCATAGAAATTCCAGTCCCAAGGCTCTACCTTGAATCCTCCTTTCTGCTGATCGATCAGATCCTGAATATCTTTAGCTTCACGCTTTGCCGTTTCTACAGCCGGAAAAGCAATTTGGTTCATCAGTTTTGTAGCTGCTTCAGGTGTTTTGGCCATCTGGTCCTGAAGTTTCCAGTCTGCAAAGCTTTTCTTGCCTAACGTCTGAGCTTTTTTCAGTCTTAGAGCAGCTAGCTTTTCAATGGTTTCTCTGGTATCACTTGCATCACCTTTTTCAGCACGCTGCCATGAAGCTTTGAACAGCTTTTCTCTGGAAGCTCTGTTTTTCATATTCTGAAGAAGAGGCTGTTGGGTAGTATTCTGAAGGGCCAGAAGATATTTTCCGGGCTGGCCCGCCGTTTTGGCATCAGCTGCAGCCGCTGCAATTTCATCAGCAGAAAGTCCGTCTAATTCTTTGGCATCCGAGAAAAATACACCTCCTTGTTTTCTTGCTTCCAGTAATTTATTGGAATATTGTGTAGAAAGTGAAGCCAGTTCCTGATTGATTTGCTTTAGCTTCTCTTTGTCCGCTGCAGAAAGGTTGGCACCTGCAATTTCAAAATTCTGTTTGTAGTATTGTACCAGTCTTTTTCCTTCAGCATCCAGACCGTCTTCTTTTATCGATTTGATTCTTTTGTATAGGTTTTCGTTCAGGTACATTTTATCAGAATGTGCTGCAAATATAGGAGCATATTCTTCGTCTAAAGCCTGAAGGGTAGGGTTGGTATTAGCGCTGGTAAGGTTAGAGAATACAATAACCGCTCTTTTTAATACTTCACCGCTTTTTTCTAGGGCAACAATTGTATTTTCAAAAGTAGGAGCTTCCGGATTATTGGCGATCTTCAGAATTTCAGCATCCTGCTGCTTTAGTCCGAAGTCAAATGCCGGTTTGAAGTGTTCGTTCTTAATTTTATTGAATTCCGGTGCTTCATATTGAAGCTTGCTCTTCTTCATAAAAGGATTGGAAGATAAAGACGGATCGGTAACAGGAGCCTCCTGTTGAGTATCGGTTTTCTTCATTGTAGTACAAGATTGGTTAAGTGCCAAAGCAGAAATTAACAATACCGATGAAATATTTTTCATAAATTAGTTGTTATTAAAGTATAAAGATATTAAAAACTTAATTTATAAAAGTAGTAAACATGAAATCAAGGAATCTTTTTATTCTGTCAGCCTTTGTGCTGTTAGCATCATGCAACGAAAGGCATGAGAAAAAAAACAGGGAAAATAATGGCTGGGTAGAGAAAGTGATCAATAAAGAAAGCGGCCCGATTAAACAGAAAGAATTCAGTGGTGATTTTGACGAAATTGAGGTTTCACAGGCGATAGATGCTGAAATCATTAAATCTGAAACGGAAAGAGTAGTTATTTCTGCCCCTGAAAACATCATCAATGAAATCCTTGTGGATAACAGCGGCGGAAAACTGCATATCCATTACAAACCGGGAATCAGAGTGATGAATATCAATAAAGTTACAGCGAAGATCTATACTAAAGATTTTACCAGACTGAATGCTAATTCAGCGGCAAAAATTACAGTGAAAGATAAATTTACCCAGGAAAAAACCAATATTGAGATCTCAAGTGCCGGAAATATTACCGGTGATCTGGAAGCTAATGATTTTGATATTACTACAGACAGCAGCAGTAATTTCAGCGGAAAAATCTGGGCTGTAGATCTTGATATTGATGCTTCTTCAGGAGCCAGCATTGATATTTCCGGAAAAACTAAAAATGCGGATATCAGTTCATCTTCAGGCAGCAGCGTTTCTGCATCAGGTGTCGTTGCAGATCATGTGAAAGCAGAAGCATCTAGTGGGGCAAGTGTGCAGATCAGTGCGGTTTCCAGTGTAAAAGCTGAGGCATCTTCCGGTGGAAGTGTGGATATTTCCAAAAAAGGTCCACTTCAAAACGTAACCAAAGAAGAGAGTAGTGGCGGAAGCGTAAGCATTCAATAAAGTTAATCTGGGTTATCCTCGTCTTCATCTTCGGCAGACGAGGAACCTTCCCAGCCCTTGTGGTCAAAATTCAGATTGTCATATGCCAGCAGCTCTTCTTCACGCTGAAGAATTTCTTTTGTGGTGAATAATAAAATTTCATCATCACTATCCTTTGCTTTAGCCAGTCTTCTGATTGAGGCTTTATCTATAGCCATGAATCTCTGGCCGAGTCGCCTTGCTGCATATTTTCTCATACCAGTTTCGTGGAGTACATCTACAGCCATATCTACGGCAGTTCCTAAGGTTTCCCGGTAGATATGATTGATTCCGTTGTTGAGGTAATCATAAGCATCGATTCTGTTTTTTGCCCTTACAAATATCTTTACCGTTGGATAATGTTCGCGTACCAGATCGGCAATGAACTTATTATCATCGGGGTCATCAAGACATAAAACTAGAATTTCAGCGTCTTCAATACCGGCTGCCCTTAAAATAGGGATTCTTGTTGCATCTCCGTAATAGACTTTAAACCCGTAGCTTCTCAATAATTTTACACGATCCGAATCTCTGTCCAGAACGGTTGCTGAAATTTTATTGGCTTTTAAAAGACGCCCCACCGTGCTGCCGAAGTGTCCGAAACCTACAATAATGATCTTCTTCTGGCTTACATCGCTGTCCAGAATATTATAATCATGTTCTCCTTCCGGAATTTCTTTAATAAATTTAGGAGTAATGAATTTATCATTGATGATCAGAAGAATAGGAGTAATACACATGGTAATTGCTGTCACCGCCATCATCTGTGCGTTGAGCTCAGGTCCTAAAAGATAAAGATCTGTAGCATAATTGATTAATACAAAAGCGAATTCGCCAACCTGAGACAGCGCAAAAGCATAAAACAGGCTCTGTGGTGTATCAATTCTAAAAAACTTTCCAATAGCATACAGAACCGTAAATTTTACAAAAAGTACGGCCAATACTGTACTGAAAATAAATAAAGGATCATTCTGAATAATATTGAAATTGATTGTTGATCCCACACTTACAAAAAAAACGGCCAATAAAAGACCTTTGAAAGGATTGATCTGTGCTTCCAGCTCATGCCTGAATTCACTGTTGGCGAGCATTACTCCCGCAAGGAAAGCACCCAAAGCCGGGGAGAGACCAATGGCAACCATCAGCTCGGAAACCCCGATTACCAGAAACAGGGAGGAAGCGGTCAGAAGTTCTGTCATTCCGGATTTGGAAACATATCGTAAGAAAGGAACAAATACATACCTGCCTAAAAGGATCAGAAAGGCAACGCCAAAGATCACCGTAGCTGCCTGAAGCCATTCCGGAAGTTTCTGAATAAGGATCTGAATCTCGTTATCATGATGTGTTGCTTTATAATTGGCGATAAGCGGCAGAATAGCCAGAATAGGAATTACAGCAATATCCTGGAACAGGAGCGTCGAGAAGGAAGCTTCTCCTGCCATTGTTTTAAAGTTATTCTTTTCCTGAAGGGTCTGCAAAACAATGGCTGTGGAAGACAATGCAAAGCACATGGCAACGGCAACAGCCTTATCTATTCTCCATCCTGCACTTATGAATACCAGAAATAACAATGAAATCGTGAGAATCATTTGAGTAAGCCCCAGTCCCATGATCTTTTTCCGCATTTCCCAGAACTTCCGGGGCTCCAGTTCCAGTCCTACCAGAAAGAGAAGCATAATAACCCCGAATTCACTGGCGTGCATAATATCATTAACGTCTTTTCCCGTAAGCCTGAGAACATAAGGGCCTATGATGATTCCGCCTAAAATATAGCCGATCACAGAACTCAGCCCAAATTTTCTGGCGAGCGGAACCATAATGATGGCTACTCCCAGAAAAATTAATGTATTCATTGCTAAGCTGGATTCCATAGGCTATTGATTCAAAAGTTCTGTAAATTCTTTTTTGTGTAAAATAATTTCTTTTTTGCTGAGTTTATTGGCTTCGTATACAATCTTAAGATGTCTGATATCTGCTTTGAAGACTTTTAATGATACAATCAGCCCGCTGATCAGTTCATCAACGGTATACTGATAGGTCCCGTTTTTACTGAATGATCTTTCTTTTCCGCCGGTGGTGACAAGGATATAGACTTCTTTTCCTTCTAATGGATTGTGTTCGCCTTCCTTCAGCCAGTCCCTGTCAAAAACTTCATCAATCCACAGTCTCAGCAGAGGAGGCATCCCAAACCAGATAAGAGGAAACTGGAATATAAAACGGTCATAATTTTTCAGACGTTTTCTTTCCCTGAAAGCGGCAATATGAAAATCAGGATATTCTTCATAGAGATCTCTTAAAGTGTAATGCTGGTGGCGGACATAGAAATTAATGAGCTCCACATTCGAATTGGAGTGCTCCAGATAAGGATGGGCAAAAACTACCAGCGTCTTCTTCATAAACCTGTTTTCAGTAAATATAACGAAAAATTTTTGAATTAAAACCAGTTTTTGTGTTGATTTGTTAATTTTTTAATATGTAAAACGGAATTTAATGTTAAAAAGGATAAAGAAAGGTTTGTTTTTTAGTATTTTAAATAAAAAATCGGACTGTTTAGTCCGATTATGTTGAATTTTAAATATTGTTGGGTTACCATCCGCCGGATGCCCCGCCGCCGCCAAAGCTTCCGCCTCCTCCGAAGCCGCCAAAGCCTCCTCCTCCGCCTGAACTTCCGCCGCCGAAACCGCCTCCTCCGAAGCCTCCGGGGAAAGGAAAGAACCCACCCGGATAATTTCTGCGTCCGCGTCTGGTGATGATCACGTCATCGTCATCATAATTTCCACCGCCACCACCACGTCCGCCTCCTTTGTTTCCGAAGAGAATAGCGATAATGATGAAAATAACAAATGCAATAATGAGTACTTTGAAAGCGCTTCCATTACCGGAAGGTGATGAGGTTTCCGTTGGTTTAAATTTTCCCTCAACAGCTTCCATGATTGCTGAAGTCCCACGGTTGATCCCTTCATACCAGTTCCCCTGTCTGAAATGAGGGGTCACAATATAATCAATGATCTGCCCTGCTACAGAAGCGGTCAAGTATTGTTCTATAGCTCGTCCCTGCTGGATAGCCATGGTTCGGTCTTCAGATGCGATCAGGAAGACAACGCCGTTATCCACCCCTTTTTTTCCGATTCCCCATTTTTCCCCAAACATTGTTGCCAGAAAGTTAATGTCTTCTCCTTTGGTAGATCGAATGATGATCACTTCAATTTCCGTTGAGGTAGAGTCTGCAAATTTAATCAGCTTATTGTTCAGTTCGTTTTTTTCCTGCTGGGTAAGCAGCCCGGCTTCATCCACAACAGGATAAAGAACCGGTGGCTTTGGGGGAATGGTATACTGTGCTGATACAAAAGTGTAAAAGCAGAGCATCATCAATGAAAATACTATTTTAAGAGAACGTAATTTCATTTGGGAGTTGGTTGGGGTTTTCTCCCTGTATGGGAAAATATTTTTTTAGCTCAATACCGGTTTCCAGAATAGCACTTTTCAGCGCTTTGTAATAATTTCCTTTGGCAAATTCAGCGGTGATATAATCATGAAGATGGTCCCAATAGGATTGGTGTACTTTTTCATGAATTCCGATATCCCCAATAATGGCCAGATATTTTTTCTCAAAATTGACATGAAAAAGCACAGCATTCCTGTCAGCAGTTTTATTCATACAGAGTTCTCTGAAAACTTCAAATGCCGTTTTTGCATTTTGGTCTTCCGTATTAGAGTCTATGTGCACTCTGATTTCACCTGTAGAATATTCTTCTGCCGATTTTATCGTTTCCACGAGGGAATTAATCTGCTGATGGGTCAGGAATTTATTCATCTTTGAATACTTCAGGCGCTTTATTAGCTCCGGCTTCTGCCTTGAAATAAGGTTTTTCTTTAAAGTTGGTAAAATTGGCCAGAATGTTATTCGGGAACGTTTTGATGGATGTGTTGTAATCTTTAGCAGCATCGTTATAATATACCGTTTCGGTTCTGATGCTGTTTTCAATCGCTGTATATTCTCTCTGGAAGTTAATGTACTGTTGGTCCGCTTTTAAGTTCGGATAAGATTCCACTACGGCCATCAATCTGCTTAATGCTCCGGATAATTCTCCCTGTGCTGCCTGGAATTTTGCCATATCAGCTTCAGTCATATTCGAAGGGTCAATGTTGATAGAAGTTGCCTTGGAACGGGCTTCCACTACTTTTGTTAAAGTTTCCTGCTCGAATTTAGAGTACGATTTAATGGTTCTTTCCAGATTAGGAATAAGATTGGCTCTTTTCTGGTAAACAGTCTCAATATTAGACCATTTAGCATCTACGTTCTGCTCTTTTCCGACGAAATTGTTGTAGCCGCTTTTTCCCCAGAAGAAAATAACTGCAACAATGATAAGCAGCGCAATACCGATAGTTCCTGCGCTCAGGCAGCCTTTATTTTTCATAGTTTATTTTTTTAATTTTTTGTGCTAATCAAATATACAAATTATGTGCTAATTTTGCAGAAAATTATTAGAATGATAACAATAGTGGTGGCGATAGGAGAAAACCGCGGTATTGGTTCCAACAACCAAATGCTATGGCACCTTCCTAAAGATTTAAAACATTTTAAAAATATCACTTCGGGACATCCTGTAGTGATGGGCAGAAAAACGTATGAAAGTATAGGAAAGCCTCTCCCTGGACGTACTAATATTGTCATTTCAAGAAAGAATGACTGGTTTGAAGAAGGTATTTTAATTGTTGGAAGCATCAAAGAAGCCCTGAAATTTGCTAAAAAAATTGATGAAGAAGTATTTATTATCGGTGGCGGGAATATTTATAAGCAGACTATAGATCTTGCGGATAAGATTGAACTTACTACCGTTAAAGCAACTATTGAGGCTGATACCTTTTTTCCGGAAATGGATGGTAAAGTCTGGGTAAAAACAAATGAAACCTGTCATGAGAAGGATGAGAAAAATCCTTATGATTTCTGTTTCCAGACGTTTGAAAGAATCAAGACTGATGAACTGTAAAAATTCTAAGTTCTAAGTTCTGGGTTCTAACCTCTAAATTCTTTATCTTTGCACTTCTAAAATTGAATAATGAATAAATACATAAAAATTGTAATTGCGGCAGTTCTTATCCTTTTAGGACTTTATATGATGTTCTTTACGAGAAGTTTAGGCTGGGGGATCGTTGTATTCCTTCTTGCTTCACTGCCGATCTTACTTTTCTTTAAAAATGAATATATTCTCCTTGCTTTCTGGCAGCTGAGAAAACAGAATATGGAAAAAGCCGCTGAATGGTTAACTCACATCACAAGTTACCAGGCACAGCTTCATAAGTCCCAATACGGATATTACCACTATCTTTTAGGTCTTACGCAGGCTCAGGCACATCCTACGAAAGTAGAGCCTTTAATGAAAAAAGCCTTGGAATATGGTTTAAATATGAAACATGACCGGGCGATGGCTACCTTAAATCTTGCAGCCGCTGCGATATCCAAAGGAAGAAAGCAGGAAGGCCAGAAACTTCTGGATGAGGCAAAAAGGTTAGACAGCGCAGGAATGATGACAGATCAGATCAAAATGATGAAAGACCAGCTGAAAATGCCTACGATGCAGAAACATATGCACAACCCTAATATGAGACAAAGAGGAAAATTCTTCTAGCAGATATAACAAAAGCACCTAATTTTAGGTGCTTTTTTATTTTGAATAAACTACAGTTACATTTCAGAATTATGATCATAGCCATAAAATTTGGGCATCTGCCATTGATATTTCACAGCAAGTGTTCTGATGGCAACAATCAGTATAATTGTAAAAATCTGTATAAAGGTATAGGATAATGAAGTGAATTTCGTCATCAGGAGAAATGCAGAACCTCCTACAATACAGGCGGTAGCATAAATCTCTTTCCTGAAAATCAGAGGAATCCTGTTCAGAAGAATATCCCGGATAATACCTCCAAAACAACCAGTAATCGTCCCCAGAGCAATACATATTAATGGGTGAATACCCGCATTTAATCCTTTCTGAACCCCGATAATGGTGAAAAGCCCCAGTCCGAAGCTGTCAAAAATGAACAGTGTTACCTTAAAGTTCTTTTCAATGGATTTAAATACCATGGCAAATATCGCGGTGATCAGGATTAGGGCACACATCAACAGATCATGCATCCAGAAAACAGGAATGTCCAGCAGAAGATCTCTTACTGTTCCTCCTCCTACAGAGGTAACGAAGGCAATAATGAGCACCCCAAACGGATCAAGGCGTTTCTGCATGGCAGCAAAACTTCCTGACATCGCAAAAGAAATGGTTCCAAGAACTTCTATGGCAAAATTAAACTGTTCGTGCATATCATGGTGAGTAATGAATGATGAGCAATGGGTAATAAAAATTATGCCATTTCATCCGGTAATCATTCGAATTAACTATTTTATAATCTTTACATTCTGCTTTTAAATGTAAGATTTTCTCCAGATTAAAAAATCTTTATTATATTCCAGATGGTTCTAAAATTACTTATTGCTCATTACCAATCATTTATTTTTCTATCCTCACCGAGTCTGGTACCAGCAGTTCGTATTCTCCGCCGTGATTGATGATCTCCCGGACGATGCTGCTGCTGATGAATGATTTTCCGGAAGAGGTCAAAAGAAAGACCGTTTCCAGTTTTTTGTGAGCCAGTGTTCTGTTGGTATGAGCGATGGCTTTCTCAAATTCAAAATCAGCAGGATTTCTTAATCCTCTGATGATGAACTGGGCGTTTTTTTCAAAACAGTAGTCTACCGTTAATCCTTCAAAATAATCTACTTCCACATTGGGAAATTCAGCGACTGAGTTTTGAATAAATTCCATTCTTTTTTCAAGAGGGAACATATATTTTTTCTGGGAATTCTGCCCGATTGCAATAATTAATTTGTCAAAAAGCGGAGCCGCTCTTTCTATAATATCATAGTGTCCCAGAGTAATAGGATCAAACGATCCGGGGAAAACAGCAATTTTCATATGGTATGAATTATAAATTTTCAGTTGTAAATTATGAATGATACATTTTTATTGTATATCTATAATGTACAACTTCTACTTTCTATTTTTTAAGTAAAGCTTTTTCTACCTCGTTTCCGCAAAGATCCATGATAGAGATTCCGTAATGTCTTGCCTGTTGCGGCAGGATACTGGCAGGAGAGAAGCCCGGATTGGTATTCATTTCAAGCATGTAAGGAATTCCTTCCATCAAAATAAACTCGCTTCTTGAAAATCCGCTCATTCCTAATGAATTGTATGCTCTTTTTGCAATTTCTTCCACTCTCAGACGGGTTGCATCATCAATTCTTGCAGGTGTAATTTCTTCGGAAGCTCCTTCATATTTGGCTTCATAATCAAAGAATTCATTGGTAGGAACAATTTCAGTGATTCCTAAAACAATGGTTTCGCCTTTAAAATCAATAACTCCTACGGAGACTTCCATTCCGTTCAGGAAACTTTCAATCAGGATCTCGTTATCCTCTTTGAACGCAATTTCTGTGGCAGCAATCAGTTCAGATTTTTCTTTTACTTTAGAAATTCCCAGAGAAGATCCGGATTGGTTCGGTTTTACGAAAAGAGGAAGCCCAAGGCTTTCTGTAATCTCATCGATATTGATGTTTTCTCCTTTTCTTAAATAAATGCTTTTGGCAGCCGGAATTCCGTACTTTGACAATACAGCCAGTGTATCTTTTTTATTGAATGTTAGAGCACTCTGATAGAAACCGCAGCCGGTATACTTTTGTCCTATAGCGTCCCAGTAAGCCTGAAGAATTCCGTTTTCGCCCGGTGTACCGTGGATAATGTTAAAACAGACATCAAATTTCAGGGTTTTATGGGTATCTAATGTTACAGAGAAATCGCCCCTGTTGATTTCATATTTTTTATCATTTTCGTCTAAGAAATACCATTCATCTTTAAGGATCACTACTTTATATACATCATATAGATTTCTGTCCAGAGAATCATAGATCAACTGACCGCTTTTTAAAGAAACGACATATTCGTCTGAATAGCCTCCCATGACAACGGCAACACATTTTTTGCTCATAACCATATAGTATCAATTAAGGCAAATTTAAACATTTTATACATTGTAATAAGGGAAATTGGGAAATTTTAGAGACGAAAATGAAATGTGTTAAATAAAAAGCACATTCTAAAATTATTAGCTATATTTGCCGTTATAATTATAGTATTTTTAAGTATGCTTAAATCACTTTTCAATTGGAAAGTTTTGCTGAACTTAGTAGTGGCCATCGGTGTTTTTGTGGGGTTGGTATGGCTTACGTTCCGCTGGCTGGAATACCACACCAATCATGGTCAGGAGATTCCGGTTCCCAATGTTATTAATAAATCGGTATATGACGCTGTTAAAATATTAGAGGATACAGGCCTAGAATATGAAGTAGACAGTGCAGAATATAATCCTAAATTTAAGCCTTTTCAGGTTTTAAAGATGCACCCGCTATCCAGTTCCAGAGTAAAACCGGGATCACTGGTCAGAATTGTAGTGAATCCAAGAACCTGGGCGCCTATTACGGTTCCGGATGTAATTAATAAATATTCAGGATTAGCTTTCCAGAGATTGGATCAGGTAGGACTGAAGATTGGAGATACGATCTATGAGCCAAGTATTCAGAAGGATGCCCTTTTAAGAATATTATATAAAGGAAACGCCGTAAGTCCGGGAGCACGTCTGCCTAGATTCTCTATGATTGATGTTGTAGTAGGATCAGGTCCTATGAGGAATATCTCCATTCCTAGTGTAGTAGGATTATCCGTAAAAGAAGCAAGAGCAATTATTGCAAAAAGTATGTTTGAAGTAGGACTTGTAGAGCATGAAGATGGTGGGAAAGATGAGTCTGATATTATCTACTATCAGGATCCTGCATCGGGTGATGTAAGAGATCAGGGAATGCAGATTGATCTTTGGGCAAGTAAGAAAACTCCTGCTGAGTTGGGAGCTAAAATAAGTCAGCTGAATTCTATCTACCGTATGAAAGTAGATACTTCGCTGCCTCCGGTGCGTTACGAAGAAATTCCTGCTCACCCTACCCCTAGCTATGATCCGCCTGCGGATGTTCCGGCTCCAAGGAAAGAAGCTCCAAAGCCTGAACCTGTGAAGACAGAAACACCGAAAGCAACAGTTCCTGCCAAACCAGCGGGATCTGCAACGGAAAAGCCTAAAACGTCTTCAGCTAATCCATCAGCCGGAAATACAAATAATAAACCGGCAGCCTCTACAACAGGGCAACAACCCGCTCAAAAGCCAAAAGCTAAGAAGATGGTCATAGAATAGTAATAACTTATTATAAAAAATAAGGCTTCAACTGTAAAATGTTGAGGCCTTTTGTGTAAAAAATAAAACAATGGCAGAAGATAACGAAGATTTTTTTGACGAGGAATTACTGGATTCCGGGAATATAGACAGTATTGAAAATATTGATATTGATGAGGAGAATAAAGGGTTGTATGAACATCTGAATATTACAGTAGACAGCAAGCAGGAACCTCTGCGGATCGATAAATTCTTATTACTATACAGACAGAATTCTTCAAGAAACAAAATTTCCCAAACCTGCCGTGCCGGAAATGTAGTGGTAAACGGAACTCCGGTAAAGCAGAATTACCGTGTGAAGCCGGGAGATCAGATTTCGGTACTGCTTGCGCATCCACCGAGGGAGAATGTGATTATTCCGCAGGATATTCCTGTTAATATTATATACGAAGATGATGATCTTGTCGTTGTAGATAAAGAAGCCGGAATGGTAGTACATCCCGGTTTTGGAAACTGGGACGGAACTCTGGTGAATGCGCTGGCTTTCCATTTTGAAAATAACGGGGAGAAATCTGATCTGGACAGGGTGGGACTTGTTCACAGGATTGATAAAGATACTTCCGGATTACTGGTTATTGCCAAAAATGAATATGCTTTAAGCTTTTTGGCTAAACAGTTCTTCAACAGAACTACAAAAAGACTCTACTGGGCTTTTGTCTGGGGAAATCTTCAGGAAGATGAAGGAACAATTAAAGGCCATATCGGAAGACATCCGAAAAATAGAATGCAGATGTCGGTATATGAAGATGGCAGCCAGGGGAAACATGCTGTTACCCATTATAAAGTATTGGAACGTTTCAAGTACATGACCTGGGTGGAATGTAAGCTTGAAACAGGAAGAACGCATCAGATCAGGGCTCATTTCAGGCATATCGGGCATACTTTGTTCAATGATGAGAGATATGAGGGGCATACTCCTTTGCGGGGAGTGAATCTGCCTAAGTATAAGCAGTTTATAAAAAATGTTTTTGATATTCTGCCAAGACATGCACTGCATGCCCATACTTTAGGTTTTATACATCCCACGACAAAGAAGGAATTGTATTTTGAGAGCCCAATGCCAAAAGATATGGCGGATGCTGTAAAAAAATGGAGAAATTATTTGGAAAACTAAAAATATATTGAGAATTTTTTTATATTTGTTGAATTGAAATCAAGATTTGTTATGAGAAAACTATATGCTATCGTATGTTTAGCTCTTTTGTCGAATGCATACAAAGCACAAGAATCACTACCATACTATCAGCAATATCTTTTGGATGGTGAGTTCCTGTTCAACCCAGCTCAATACGGAAAGACAGATTACGTACAGCTCAACGCCAATTATCACAAACAATTTGACAAGTTCAGCGACTCTCCAAACACGCAGTCTATTGGGATTAATGGAAACATTTTCGATAGAGTGGGAGCCGGACTTTCTATTTTCAGAGACAGCAATGGGCCTATCTCTGCAGGTGGTATTACTGCTGGTGCTTCTTATTTTATTCCACTAAGTAGTGAGGGGGAAAGAAAAGACCAGTTCTCTTTCGGTACCAGTGTAAGTTTCTATAACATGAATTTTGACTATACTTCGGTGAACGTTGAAGATGGTTATGATCCACTATTGATAGGAAAGGAAGGAAATATCTTCATGGCTTATGCCAACTTCGGAGCAGCAGCTACCTATAGAAATATTTTTGCAGGTGTTTCCGTGAATGATATTGCTTTAAGTAATGATAAAGCAATCGTAAACGGAATTGAACCTTCACCAATTAAGTTCTTCCTTAATTTAGGATACAACTGGCATTTAGCAGATAATATTTTCCTGACACCGTCAGCTTTGATCAACTTAAATACAAACTCAACAAGAATGATCGATTATAACCTAATGGGTACATTCTTTAATGATATCAACTCTTTCTCTTTCGGGGTAAGCTACAGAACAGTACAAAACAGATTCGACAGCCAGCAGCTTCAGGTTGCACCCGTAGTGAAAGTAAGATTTAATAAATTTATGGTTGGAGCTACTTACAACATCGGGATGTCTGATATTCAGACGTATGGAGGAAACAGCTTTATGATCAGTCTTGGTTATAACTTCGACAACTTTATTAATCATAGAGGATTTAGATATTAATCTGATTTAATTTAAATAAATTTGAGCTCTGAATTTTTTCAGAGCTTTTTTTATGATCTATATTCACGTTCCTTTCTGCAGACAGAAGTGCAGCTACTGCAATTTTCACTTTTCCACATCCCTGAACTTTAAGGATGAGATGATCCGTGCCATGAAAACGGAAATCATGCTCAGGAAAGATGAGCTTCAGGATAAAAATTTAAAATCCTTATATTTTGGAGGAGGAACTCCTTCCATTCTTTCTGCGGATGAAATCGGTTCTCTTATTGATGAAGTGCTCCGATATTTCAGTTTCGACAAAGATATTGAGATCACTCTGGAAGCAAATCCGGACGATCTGGATAAAAACTTTCTGAAACAGCTTTCAAAACTGCCGGTTAATCGTCTTTCCATTGGAACACAGAGTTTCTTTGATGAAGATTTAAAGCTGATGAACCGTGCACACAATGCGTCAGAAGCAGAAGGTTCCATCAAAAGAGCCCAGGATTTCGGCTTTGAAAACCTAAGTATTGATCTGATCTATGGTTCGCCAACCTCTAATCTGGAAATCTGGAAAGAAAATTTAAATAAGACCATTGCTCTTGAGGTTCCTCATATTTCATCTTATGCTTTGACGGTAGAACCAAAGACTGCTTTGGAAAACTGGATCTCAAAAGGAAAAGTGATTAGCCCGAAAGAAGAAGAGCAGAACAGAGAATTTTATTACTTGACAGATTTCCTGAAAGATAACGGATTTGAACATTATGAAGTCTCTAATTTTGCGAAACCCGGTTTTTATTCCAGACATAATTCCTCCTATTGGAAGTATAAGGAGTATCTGGGAATAGGACCTTCTGCCCATTCCTATAACGGATTTGATGTCAGAAGCTGGAATGTGGCCAACAATCAGCAGTATATCAAAAAACTGAGTAGTAAAAATCTTGCTAAAGAAGAAGAATTGCTTTCACAGGAAGATCAGTTCAATGAAATGATTATGATCGGGCTGAGGACCATCTGGGGAGTAGACCTGGAAAGTCTTAACAGTAAGTTTTCGGATCAAATTCTTGAACAGTTCCGGAATGAAATAAAATCTAAGCTGGAAGAAGGTATTTTAATGACTGAAAATAACCATTTGAAAATTCCTGAGAAACACTGGTTCATGGCAGACGGAATTGCTTCAGATTTGTTTATTGTATAATGGCTGTATATATGCAACTGTGCCATAAAATTCACTATTTTTGTATAAAATTTCAGTTCGTTTGAAAACTAAAAAACAAGATTATTCGCATCTTTCATCCAGCCAGCCGATCGGTATTTTCGATAGTGGGGTGGGAGGTCTTACCGTAGCTAAAGAAATTAAGAGGCTTCTTCCGAATGAGGATCTGATTTATTTTGGAGATACCAAGCACCTTCCTTATGGTGAAAAGTCAAAAGAAGCGATTATAGAATATTCAACCAAGATCACCAATTTTCTGCTTGAGCAGAACTGTAAAGCTATTGTGGTTGCCTGTAATACAGCTACAGCCAATGCTCTGAATGAAGTGCTGCAGTCTGCTGCAGGAAGAGTTCCTGTTATTGACGTCATTAATCCCGTGGCTGAAAAAGTATCTTATGAAATCCATAATAATGTTGGGGTAATCGCTACGAAAGCTACAGTAAACTCAGGCTTGTATAAGAAAAGCATCCGGAAGCATAATAAATGGATCAAAGTAGATGAGCTGGCAACACCGTTATTGGTTCCGGCTATTGAAGAGGGGTTTAAAAACCATCCGATTACGCACGCCATCATTTATAATTATTTAAGCAACAGCAAGCTGAAGAATATAGAAACCCTGATCCTTGGCTGTACTCATTATCCGCTTTTGATTGATGAGATTAAACAATATTACGGAAACCGTGTCCGTGTGATAGATTCTCCGAATATTGTAGCCAATCATTTGAAAATTATTCTGGATAAGTACCATCTTCTGAATGAAAACAATCCAAAACCCAACTATCATTTTTACCTTTCAGATCTCACCAAAAATTTTGAAAAGATCTCTAAGAAGTTTTTCGGGAAAACGATAGACCTGGAGTTGAAAGTATTATAAATAAAAGGCTGTTTCTATAATGAAACAGCCTTTTTTGATGTTCAGACCAGTCATTGGTTTTTACAACGCATCCAGAATTACTTTCTCAGCCTTCAGTCTGGATTTTGGATTGAATTTCGGTTGATTGGCATCTGTTTCCTCTTTAACTCCAATAGCTACAGCAAATAAAGTTTCATATTTTCCGTTTTCCAGAATTTCATCATACTGTTCCGGCTCAATTCCTTCCATTGGGGTAGAATCTATTCCCATAGCTGCACAGGCGGAAAGCAATATACCTAATGATAAATAGACCTGGTGAGCCAGCCATGATTTTACAGCAGCTTCACCTTTAGGTTTTACCCGGTTTATGTAATAGTTTACTGCTCCTTCAGGAAGGTTTTCCTCAATCTGCTTTTCAAAGTCTTCAGTCTTTTTTATCACTTGGAAAATAATCAGATGGCTGCAGTCCAACACTTTTTCTTTATTAATGAAAGAAACTTCTGCCAGCTGTTTTTTTAATTCAGGATTGCTGATGAAGATAAAATTCCATGGCTGGCTGTTGATGGATGAAGGGCTCAGGTTCAGAATTTCTTTCAGTTCACTGATTTGTTCTTCACTGATGGCTGCCTGAGGGTTATACTTTTTTACCGTATACCTCGTTTTCATTTTTTCTAAAAAGTTCATAATTTATACTATCATTTTTATAGTTGCAAAATTAATGTAAGTTTGTTACCTTTGCAATAACGGTTAAAAAGGATAGTATAAAAATGTATACAATAGACGATAAAAAATATCCCTGCTGCACAAGCGTGACGATGAGATTTATAGGTGGAAAATGGAAAGCTGTAATCTTATATCACCTGATAGACGGAGTTAAAAGATATAATGAGCTGCGAAAGCTCGTTCCCACCATTACAGAAAGAACGTTGAGCCTTCAGCTAAAGCAAATGGAGGAAGATGATATTATTGAAAGAAAAGTTTATACTGAAAAGCCTCCTTTAATGGTAGAATACAGCCTGACCGATTTCGGAAAGACGCTGCTGCCTGTTCTGCACGCCATTACAAACTGGGGAAAGGGTGCTCCGGAGCTTTCCAAAAAAATAATCAGGAATTAAATTTCCTGATTATCTTCTTTATTCGGTTCAAAAAAACTGAAACTAACGTTTCCGTATTTTCGGGTTTCTTTTAAATTGGAGTGTTCAAGCTTCATACGGCTTTGATGTTCTACGATCAGAACTCCGTTTTCTTTCAGGAATTTATTGTTGAGGACTAAAGAGATCAGTTCATAATATTTCTTTTCTTCCATTTCGAAGGGAGCATCAGAAAATACAATCTCAAAACTCTTTTTATTTCTGAACTTTTTAAGCCAGTCAAACACATCCCCTCTCTGTACATTGATCTGTAAGGACATATCCAGTTCTGATGCAGTAGAATTGATAAATCCGGTATGTTTCGGGTTCATCTCCACAGAAGTAACATCCTGACATCCTCTGGATGCAAACTCAAACGAGATAGAACCAATCCCTGCAAAAAGATCCAGTACGGAAATGGACTGCATATCATACGTATTTTCCAGAATACTGAATAAAGCTTCCTTAGCGAAATCGGTTGTTGGTCTGACATCAAAATTTTTCGGAGCCGCTATTTTCTTGGCTTTCCACTTGCCGGATATTATTCTGAACATATTTTTTTAGTTGTTAGGTAACAGACATAGGTGGCAGATCACTGAATTTGGGAATTAATCCCTATGATCCGCTGCCTGCAGTCTAATTGAGTATAAAATTCTTATTAGGAACGTTATCAAAAACAATTTTCAGGTTTTTGACAAATTTCTGAAGTTCGGAGATAAAGGTTTCATTTTCTGTGGTCTCACCATAAGCATAGAAATGGGTCTCATTGATGCCGAAACCTATTTTACTCAAAGTAAACATGATGAAATAAAGAAAATCTACTTCCGAATTGACATCCAGGTTGTTATACAGGATGATTTTTTTATTATCGATAGCAAAAAATTCACATTGGTTATGATATAGATTGATATGAATTTCTTTGCCGGTTTTAATGTTGATAGAATTTAAAAACTTTTCTCCCGAAAAATTAAAATGGACGGGAACCGCAATTTCTTTTATTTTTTTATAAAAGTTTTTCTGAAAAGTATAATAAAACTGTACCCCGAATTTTTTATTAACAGAGAGCATCAGTTCTTCTTTTTCTTTGTTGGTAGGAGCATTGAACGCAATAAGTTCAAATCCTGCCTCATGCTCAGAATATCCTTCCGGCATCAGGGTAAAATGATTCAGAGCCGAAACCACCTGTATTTCATCAAACCTTTGTTTGATAAGCATTTCATCAAGCTTGTCTTCGATTAGATTTTCCGTTGTTTCTTCCGTAACGAAATAAGACTTTTCCTCCAGGACACTCTTGTTTTTGGTGATCTGGCAGATTAATCCGTCTTTGGTAAAAAGTAAATTAAGTACGTTCATATTTCTATTGAATGCAAATTTAGTGAAATTCTATCATAACGGCACCCGATTGATGGTGAAGTATTTCTTTATTATAAAAATCGATATCAGTCTGGCTTTCCAGAACATTCCATACCATTCTCTGCAGGGTTCCGTCACCAATACCGTGAACAATTTCAAGTCGCTTCAGATGATGTTTTCTACAGAAACTTAGCACTTCCATCAGTTTTTCCTTTTGGATGAAAAGTCTTTCAAAACTGTCATAATCATTAGGATTCTTCACCAGATTGTGGAAATGAAGATCCAGAACCATATGATTTTTCTGGTGTTTTTTAGAAATAACCTTTTTCGGTTCGGCTTTCTTTTCAACCCTAATATTCTCGTAAAGATCAACATCTTTGGGAACCAGCTTTTCTTTTGGATACTGATGAGTGAATCCGTACTCATCTTTAAAAACCACAATATTTCCATTTACGGAAGTAATAATTCCGCTCAAATCTTCATCTACTACAGAAACTTTGTTCCCGATCTTCATAATTCTTAACGCCTGTTTACTTTTAACCTTTGTTTCCCAGTTCAATAACTTCAAGATCCTTTATTTCTTCACCATCTACTACAAATCTCATCATGGTTCTCACCTTATGCCAGCCCTGTTGTCCGCATGCGCCGGGATTAAGGTGCAAAAGGCTGTTCTTTTCATCATACATTGCCTTTAAAATATGGGAATGTCCGGAAATAAATAATTTAGGGGCTTTCTCAGCAATCTCTTTTTTGGTTAACGGAGTATATTTCCCAGGATATCCACCGATATGAATCATCAGAACCTCAAGATCTTCGCAGAAAAACCTGTTCACTTCAGGAAATTCAGAACGGATCTTTGCGTTATCAATATTTCCGTAAACTCCTTTCAGAGGTTTTATTTTTTCCAGTTGTTCAATAACGTCCATACTTCCGAAGTCGCCGCAATGCCACACTTCATCAGCCTGCTGTGCATATTCTAAGATTCTGTCATCTATATAAGAATGCGAATCGGAAAGGAGAAGGATCTTGGTCATAAAACGCTGGAATTTTTTACAAAGTTAGGAAAGATTTAATTTTTCAATATTTAAAACGAAAAACTTTTATCATCCGTAAAATGGTATCTCTTAATATTTAGTAAATTTGGGAGAAATATATAAAAAAAATGAAGCAGAAATTTTCTTTTTTCCTTCTTCTTTTGGCGGTGGGATTTTCCAATGCCCAGGTGGAAGAAAAAAAACTGGATGAACTGATCCAGAATACTCTGAAAACCTTCGATGTTCCCGGAATGTCTGTAGGAATTGTAAAAGATGGAAAAGTGATCTATTCTAAAGGTTTTGGGCAGCGCTCTTTAACTACAAAACAGCCGATGGATGACAATACACTGGTAGGTATTGCTTCCAACTCCAAAGGGTTCACCTGTACCGCTCTGGCCATCTTAGCAGATGAAGGAAAACTGAATTGGGACGATAAAGTTTCAAAATATATCCCTGAGTTTCAAATGTACGATCCGTATGTTTCCCAAAATGTAACGGTAAAAGATCTTGTAACCCACAGAGCCGGATTAGGATTAGGACAGGGGGATCTGATGTTTTTCCCGGAAGGTGGAAGTATGACTGTGAATGATATTATACACAACGTACGTTATCTGAAGCCTGAGAACCCTTTTAGAACAACGCTGGACTATAATAATATTATGTTTATCATTGCCGGAGAAGTTATTCACAGGATTTCCGGTTTAAGCTGGGCAGAATTTATTGAACAGAAAATCATGAAGCCGGTAGGGATGACCTCCAGTTATGGCAGCTATAACAAAGCAAAAGCAGTATCCAATAAGATTGATGCCCATGCTCCTGTAGATGGTAAAGCAGTAGCCGTTCCGCATGACTGGAATGAGACCGCTAATGCAGCAGGCGGAATTATGAGCAATATTAAAGATATGACTACCTGGGCAGATTGTCTTTTAAATAATTTCACTACTAAAGACGGCAAAAAACTGGTTTCAGATAAAAATGTACAGCAGTTGTGGAGCCTTCAGATTCCGGATAGAGTAGCGATGAAAAATCCTTATGACACCAGTTTCTATGGATATGGATTGGGATGGTTCTTAAGTGATGTGAAAGGACATAAACAGATACAGCATACCGGCGGATTAATAGGAACTGTTACCCAGTTCACCCTTATTCCGGATCTGAAATTGGGAATTGTAGTATTGACTAATCAACAGTCGGGAGCGGCTTTCAATACCATCACCAATACCGTAAAAGATTCTTATCTGGGAATTGCAGACAGAAACTGGCTGAAAACTTACGGAGAGAGAATGGCAAAAGTGAATGCTGAATATGAGAAGCAAAAAAAAGAAGCTTTTGCAAAATCTGAAGCTTTCAAAAAAGATAAAAACCTGCAGCCTAAAGCCGAACAGTTTGTAGGAAAGTATAATGACGAATGGTTTGGAGATGTGGAAATTTCACAACAGGGAAGTACCTACAGAATTATCTGTAAAAATTCACCAAGACTGAAGGGAGAATTGCTGCCTTATTCCAATAATACATTTATCATCAAATGGGACGACAGAAGCTACGATGCCGATGCCTATATTATTTTCGCCTATGATGAGAACGGTAAGGCAGAATCTGCAAAACTAAAGGCAATTTCAGATATCACAGATTTCAGCTTTGATTTTGATGACCTGGATCTGAAAAGAAAATAACAGAAGAGATTATTAAATTAACCTCAGTTCGGGATAAGAATATCTGATAAATGCAGGTTTGAAGCTGGATGATGGAAGAGGGAAGTTATGAAAGTCATTAAGAGCAAATATTGATTTGTTTTAATTTTCTGGAGGCTTTCAAACTCCTTGGCCCGAACTCACGTTAAATTATTCAATAGAAACGGGCTTAGGCCCGTTTTGTTTTTTTATATTATTTCAACACATTTAAATCTGCTTCAGTACGGGAAAGTTCAGTATTCAAATGTTGTTTTTCAAAGAATTGTTTCAGCTGGCTGAGGCGCTTTTTAGGATCGTAATGAATACTTGAGTTCAGTTTTTGCTGACAAAGCGAGCAGGCTCTTGCAAAATGAAAATCCGCCTCAGAAAGTGAATTGGTTCCGTTCATCACACAATTGGCATGAAGGCAGTGGCTGATGCCGAACATATGTCCGATTTCGTGGGAACTTATTTTTATTAGCCTAAGAAGACTTTCATTAAAATTAGATTCTGTTAAGTTACCATTAGCAAATCTGTACAGGGAAGTTACACCTACACCGTCTTCATAAGAAGCAAATCCGAAAACATAATTCCATTCCGGTCTGGGATACAGATCTCTTTCTGTAATTCCCATGAGTACCACACCATCTTTGGGCTTTCGTTTAATCAGAATATTGTCCAGAACATAGCTCGCCAATACCTGCTCATGTCCTTCCCTGGATATTCTTTTAGCCGTTTTGTCAATAATTGAATTAGGTAAAGCAGGAAGAATTTTTGTTTCCAGTTGGTAATAAGCATTTAAATATTCCTTAGTGAGCTGGATCTCCTTTTGCTGCAACGCATTGAAATTTCCTACAGGCTGTAGATAAATGATGTTTTTTCCGGGCTCAGGTTTTATTTTTTTTGACTTCTGAAAGTCTTCAAATTGCTGAAATTTTTCATCGTGGCTGTACCTCCAGCTTCCCGGTTGGGGATCAGAAAGTTTTACATCATTGATGGCGATTGTTTCCAGATAAGACTTTTCCTTCTTCTGGCAGGAGAAAAGGAAAATAAAAATAACTGCATAAAAAATACTATTATATTTTACCTGGTTCATAAAAGAACAGCAGCTTCTTTTTGGCTCCGTCAAATTCAGACCACGAATTGCAGTCGATCTCAAAGCCTGCTACCCCGCAGGTGGGAAAGTGAAAAATATCTTCCGAAATAGAATTGGCAAAGTTTGAAATACCATTGTTATGAGAGAACAGGGCTACAGAATTTATATGGTCATCCAGCTCGTAGATCACAGATTCAAAATTTCTTTCCGAGGGATTATACAGTTTATCTGCTGTTGACATATTCAGCTGATAGGTCTGGTTAAAGATCCTGCAGGTATTCAGTGCACGGACCGCCGGGCTGGATACCAGATAATCGATAGAAATATTCTTGTTTTTCATGAATCTGGACATGTTCATAGCGTCCTGCAATCCCTTATCTGCCAGGGGTCTGTCAAAATCTTCCGTTTCTTCCGGCCAGTCGCTTTTTGCATGTCTCACGAGGATGAGTTTCTTCATACTTTCGTTTTTTGGAAGATTAAAATTATAAAAAAAATAATGGAATAAAACATGATTTTTATAAAAAAACTGCGTTATGAATAAAATCAGTAAATTTTACTAAATTTGCAGACTTATGGGACAGATCCTTGCAATAGACTATGGAAAAGTGCGCTGCGGTATTGCCGTAACAGATGATATGCAGATTATTGCGAGCAGCCTGGATACCATTCAGACACCACTTCTGATGGAGTTTTTGAAGAAGTATTTCAGTGAAAACAAAGTGGATGAAGCAGTCGTAGGACTGCCTACAGATCTGAAGGGTAATATTTCTGAAGTGGAGACGGATATTTTGAAATTCATTGGAGTGTTTCAGCAGGAATTTCCGGATATCAGGGTTCACCGTTTCGATGAAAGATTTACCTCGAAGATGGCTTCCTTTTTTATTTCCCAGAGCGGAAAAAATAAAAAAAAGAGGCAGGAAAAAGGATTAATAGATAAAGTAAGTGCAACTATCATATTGCAGAATTTTTTAGAACAAAGAACAAGATGATTTTACCGATAAGAGCTTTTGGGGATCCTGTTTTGAGAAAAATGGGAAAAGACATAGATAAAGACTATCCCGGATTACAGGAATTGATAGACAATATGTTTGAGACGATGTACAGTGCAAACGGTATCGGATTGGCTGCACCTCAGATCGGGCTGGATATCCGTATGTTTGTGATTGACGTAACTCCGCTGGCGGAAGACGAAGATTATGAAGATATTAAAGACGAATTAGCAGAATTCAAAAAAGTTTTCATCAATGCACAAATTCTTGAAGAATCAGGCGAAGAATGGAAGTTCAACGAAGGATGTCTTTCTATTCCGGATGTAAGGGAAGATGTAAAAAGAAAGGGAACCATCGTTATTGAATATTATGACGAAAATTTTGTGAAACATACAGAAACTTTTTCCGATATTAGAGCCCGCGTAATTCAGCATGAATATGACCACATCGAAGGGATTCTGTTTACCGATCATTTGAGTGCGTTGAAGAAAAAGCTGGTAAAAGGCAAACTGACGAAAATCTCTCAGGGGGATGTAAGCATCAACTATAAAATGAGATTTCCAAAATAAGGATAAACAAGGATAAAAAGAAAAAATAATACAGAGCAAAAAGCCCCGAGCTGATTGCAGAATTTACAAACAATATAATTATGCTGTTAGAAAAAATAATTTCAATTTCAGGAAAGCCAGGACTTTACAAATTAGTTTCTCAATTAAGAAACGGGTTTATTATTGAAGACGTTACGACCAAGAAAAAAGTAAGCATCGGAAACTCAAGCCAGGTAAGCTTATTAGATAATATCGCAATGTTTACAGTGGATAAAGAAGTTCCTTTGTTCGAAGTTTTTGAAAATATTGCTAAAAATCAAGATTACAAAGAAACAATCTCTCACAAATCTTCAGATGCTGATCTGAAAGAATTTATGACGGCTTCTCTTCCTAATTATGATACGGAAAGAGTATATGCTTCTGATATCAAAAAATTGGCTCAATGGTATAATATCCTTCATAAAGCAGGATATATTACTCCGGAAAGCTTCGTAAAAGCAGAATCTGAAACTTTAGAACCTGCACAGGAAGAAGTAAGCATTGACAAAGATGCTCCTAAAAAAGCAGCTCCAAAAGCAGAAAAACCTGCCGCTCCGAAAGTAAAAGCTACTTCAGCAGCAAAAGCAGCTCCAAAAAGTACACACAGAAAGCAAGGATAATTAATCCTTAATTGTAAAATACAAAGCCCCGTCAATCCCGATGGGGCTTTTTTGTTGAAATTTATTCGCTCGCAGATGGGGTCTATAGCGCAGATTTTTTGATATATTTTGTTAGGTTTGCACAAAGACGCTATTTTTTTACCAGCTTTATGGATATAAGACGCCAGATTTTATCTCCGATAAAATTTCATACTGTGAAACTTGCTGAAAATCTCCGATTTTCTTGCGCCTTAAAGCAGCATAATCAAAATCTTGCGACCTTGCGTTTTCCAACCAAAGATTGCTGTTATGTTTCGGATTCATTCAATTTTAAAAATAAGGTTTGCCGGGGAGCCCAAATAACCCTTACCTTTGTATAATATTGAACGTTCAACAAGTTATGAATACCAGACAGGAAAAATTAGAAGCCTTCGGAAGATTGCTGGATATTATGGATGATCTCCGGGAAAAATGCCCATGGGACCAAAAACAGACCCTGCAGTCTTTACGTCATCTGACATTGGAGGAAACGTATGAACTTTCAGATGCCATTCTTCAGGAAGATCTTCAGGAGATAAAAAAAGAATTGGGTGATGTACTTCTTCATCTTGTTTTTTATGCTAAAATAGTTTCTGAAAAAGAAAGTTTTGATATAGCAGATGTAATCAATTCCCTGAATGAGAAACTCATCTTCAGGCACCCGCATATTTATGGGGATACTGAAGTAAAGGATGAAGAAGAAGTGAAGCAGAACTGGGAAAAACTGAAACTGAAAGAAGGCAATAAATCTATATTAGGCGGTGTTCCGAAAAGCCTTCCAAGCATGGTAAAAGCCTACAGAATACAGGACAAGGTAAAAGGGATTGGATTTGAATTCCATGATGCGGAGGATGCCTGGAAAAAAGTGGATGAAGAAATACAGGAATTCCATGAAGAAACTGATCCTGAGAAGAAGGAACAGGAACTTGGGGATGTATTTTTCTCATTGATTAACTACGCAAGAATCTCTGGGATCAACCCGGATTCAGCGTTGGAAAGGACTAATTTGAAATTCATTTCGAGATTTCAGAAAATGGAAGGACTTGCTGAGGAGGACGGCCTGAAACTTGCAGATCTGTCACTCGAAGAAATGGATGTCTTTTGGGAAAAGGCTAAACGTTTGCCTTAGCAAAGAATTTTTTCAGCATCAATAGATAATTAATAACTTAGATTAAAAATAGATATGTTACGGACACTCATATTTTCAGCCTGCATTTTGTGGAGCTGTAATCCCAAGGCTCAGGATACCCCTAAAAATGATGAATTAAAAGTGGAGTTTTCTCTGCCCAAAAAGCTAAAGGAAGTTTCCGGAATAGCATTATCCAAAGATAAAAAAACGATCTGGGCTATTGAAGACCAGGGGAATAAGAATAGGGTGTATGGCCTGGATATGAAGGGGCAGCAAATTGCTGATGTTTTGGTAGAAAATGCAGAAAACAGAGACTGGGAAGATATAACAGCCGATACACAGGGAAATATCTATATTGGTGATTTCGGAAATAACGACAACAACAGACAGGATCTTGCCATTCTGAAGATAGGCCTTCAGAATATAGAGCAGAAAACAGCTAAAGTAGTGGAGACTATTAAGTTTCATTATGAGGGACAGACCGAGTTTCCTCCTAAAAAATCGAACTGGCTGTACGACTGCGAAGCTTTTGTTGAGATGAACGGTAGTTTTTATCTGTTTACGAAAAACAGAAGCAAAGGTTTTGACGGAACATTTCTGGTATTCCAGGTTCCTAACAGGGAAGGAGATTTCGAGGCTAAGCTAATAGGGAAACTGAAGCTTGATGGAAAATACAGTGATGCTGCTATCACATCTGCTGCCATTAACAGTACAAAAGATAAAATTGTTTTGCTGACCCATAAGAATATTCATGTTCTTTCCGGATTTAAAGCGGATGATTTCAGTACAGCAAAGATTGAAAAAATATCTTTAAATCATAATTCCCAGAAGGAAGCCGTTGTGTTTCTTGATGACAAAACCCTGCTGATTGCTGACGAAAAAGATAAGCAGACAGGCGGAAACGTGTACCAATTTTCTTTTTAGATAAACGACAGATCTAAGCTTTATATAACTTAAACTAAAAACCTTCAGTTGAAAGCTGAAGGTTTTTTGATGTTATATGTCATAATAGCTTAAAAAGTCATTCCGACTCCTGCCGAAATCCTTCCGCCATCTGAACCGTAAAAATAATTAAGCCTTGCAGAAAGCATCTCTACAATGCTCATCCAGAAACCTGCTCCTACAGACTGGTGCCATTTGGTGGAATTTTCATTATCATTCCATACACGGCCGATATCATAACCGATTAGCACTCCCATATTGGCGGGAACGATATTGTTTCTCACCCTTCCGAAATCCCAGCGGACTTCAGAATTGTTGGTGAAGTATGATCTTCCTGAGAATCTGTCGTTTCTGAAAGCTCTCATTCCGTTATTCCCTCCGATACTTGCCGCCTGATAGAATTCAAAATTATTATTGTTAATCCACATCACGTTGCTGGAATTGGCAAAAACAAAATTTCCTTTTTTATCAATTCTGTGGTCAATCGTCAATGTTCCGTTCAGCGTGACGAAATTCTTTTCAAAGTTGGATGTATTGGCTTTCCAGTCTGCATTAATCAGGAATTCCAGTCCTAAAGTCGGGAAAGCATTATTATCCATGTTTTTGTAACTGAATGTATAGTTGGCCCCGGTAAACTGCTGGCTTTTGAACACATCAGGACGTACATCCGGTGACTGGTCTACAAAACGGTCGCCTTTTCGCTGTACTTTATTATCCTCAAACGTAAGCTGGAACTGATGCTGAAGATTCATCCAGCTTTTTTTGGAAATGGAAGGGGCAAAATTGAATCTGGATATTCTGGCCCGGTTGTATTCCCTTTCCGTATTTTCTTTGTCGTAGGGGCTTTCATTGGAAAGGCCAAAGAAGTTTCTGGAAAATTTCGGAGTGGTATAACCTGCGTCAATATTTAAATCCCATCCGGAAATCGCTTTCTTAAAGATCCCTTTATACACAAGATTGAATCCTGCCGTAGCCGTATAGAAATTAGCTTTCAGACTGTGCTTCTGTGTGTAAGGATCGCGGATGAAGTTATTCACAGTATAATTGGCAAGGAAACCTATAATTACCCCGTCATCAGGATTGTAATCCGCATTCGGGTAACCCGCAACATAATTGAATTTCGGGTGTTTATAATTGTAGGTATTGATGTCATAGTCATCAGAAATATTTTTTGTTGCCGATCCTGCATTGTAGGTGTTTTTCTGAGATTTGAAATCATAAATTTTCACTCTGCTTCCGTCTGCAATATTATACACATCATGGTTGTAGCCACCTACGAGTCTGATGGCCATTTTAGGTCTGCCTTCTCCTGAAACTTCATAAATATCATCATCTTCCAGTCCGTAAATCCAGAGCTCCTTGGTTTTGGAGTCATCATAGTTTTTTTCGAAGACCAGCTCAGGATTTTCTTTGTCTTTGTCTAATTTATATTGTTTTACATTAACTGAATGCCCGGTTTTTGTGACCACAAACTTATCAGGATTCACGGTTCCGGCCAAAGGAACTTTTTTCTGAAGCACATCATAATATTGGGATGCATAATTCTGCAGTTTTGTTTTCCGTATTTTCAGCTTACTCAGGATGTCGGAAAGAGTTTCATCTTTTACTTCTTTCGGAAGATTAGTGAAGGCGTCGTCAATATCAGCATCCGTAAGATGATCCTGGATGTATTTGGCCTGAGCAATCCATTCTTCCTGTGTAGAACCTTTCAGGAAAACCAGATCCAGTGGATAAGGCTCCATATTCATCCATTTTACATTTTTTATGTCATCTTTGAAGGTTTTCATATGGCGGATAGCCGGAACATTCATAATGATTCTGAATGCAGCCCCGTCATACTTGCTGAAAGCCTGATCTCTGTCTTTCGGGATCGGTTTGTATACCACCTGATCTCCCTCCTGGTATTCTGCCCATTTCCATTGATCAGAATGCCTGTCCCAGTCGCCGATCAGCATATCGAAGATTCTTGCTCTGATGTAGGATTCACGGTCTACGGAATATTTATAATTTTTAGTGAAATTTTTCAGAACATCATCTGTAGAAACAATGTCTTTGGCATTATCCAGTGAGGCAAGGGTTTTAGGATCGGAAGAGAAACGTTCCTCAATCATGTACATTTCATCCCCGTAGTTTTCATTATATTCTCCCAGCGTATACTGCTTCGGGATGTAATATAATTTCGGATTGCTGTGAAAGATTCCCACCTTATCAGCCATATTTCCTACAGAAAAAGGGGTAAAAGGATGATTGGTAGTGTAAAAATCCAGCAGGAATTTTTCCGGGAAGGTATTATTCAGCTCATTTCCGAAAGTACTTTTCTTAAAAGCCATATTATTAAGGAAACGGACGGCGCTTTTCTTTACTCCACGCATCACAAACTCCTGTCCGTCTGCTGCTTTTAGTCGTAAGCTGTTCGACTGGTTTCCTCCTCCTTCTCGGAAAGGGGTAAAGCCTCCGTTTAACGTAGCAAGATCAGCTGTAGGAGCTTCGATAGGAATTCCGTAATACTTTCTGTAGTGTTCGCCCCATAGCCAGCGGTACACATTCCCTTTTTGGGTAAGCTCCACAGGGTATACTGTTGAGGTAGCAGTCCCAGGAAAAGTACGTGGATAATTATTGACAAATACATCCGGTTTTGAGATCACGGAAATATGGGTAAGCTTTTGTAAGTTGTTATTTTTTGTAGAAAAATATTCAACATCAGTGCTTTGATCTTTTCTGATATTCAGGACTGCGAAGCCGCTGCCTCCGTAAGAGAAATCGGTCTTCTGGGCAATGGTGGAGGGATCTGTTTTGGAACCTGCGCCACTGATAATCTGTCTTATATTCCGGTCTTCATGATATTGAAGATTATGATCATGTCCGGAAACAAAAATGATATTCTCTTTATCCTGAACAATGCTTTTTAAACGGTTGGCCAGATCAGCATAATGCTGGTTATTGAGATCTTCTGGACTGGCACCGGAAGAACTTCTCAGTATATTGATAAGACTTGCGACACCGGGAACCGGAATTTTACTTTTCAACGGAAAAAGATGGGATTTTGCTGAATTGAATCCCGCATGGGTACCACTGCTGATGATGGGATGATGCAGCGCAACAATGATTCTTTTATCCTGGTTTTTAGTCACCAGATCTTTAAATTCTGTAAAAAAATCTTCACGGGTTTTGATGGTGCAGCCTTTGTTCACCCCTGGATAATTATCCCAATTGGCCAAAGCCCATTCAGAATCAATGACGATCAGTTTGATGTCTTTTGATAGGTTAATATCATCTATAGGACAGGAATTTTTCGGTAAAAAAGCTTTTTTGTCGTTGAAATAATTCTTCACGAAATCCTCCTGTGCTTTTAGACCTCCCAAACCATTGTACCAGTCATGATTTCCCGGAATAACTAATGTTTTTCCTTTAAAATTTTTAGTGATAATCAATTGGTCTTCCAGCTTTTGTTTTGCCAAAGTATAGTCTTTGTCTGTCTCTTGGGGCATTCCGTTGGGATAGATATTATCTCCCAGGAAGATCAGCATCGAATTACTGTCTGCAGAGTCCAGCTTGTTTTTAAGAAGGCTGAGCGTCTGTTGTGCCTGAACTTCATCTGCATTGCCTGCATCACCAATCAGGAAAACTTTAAAATCATTTTCAGATTTTATATCAGAATTTTTTACTTCAAATAAGTTTTTACCCTTTTTTACGTTATATGTTGCGCAGGAGTAGAGAACTCCGGCAGACAATACTGCTCTAAAGGCAATAGAAGTATTTTTTAAATGAGTTTTAAAGGATAAATTCATAAATTTACATTAACAAAAATTCAGGGATGAGCATTTTACACAAAGCCAAAGATTATGTTGAAATCTTATTCAAAGATAAGTTATCTTCTGTATACTTTTACCATAATTTTATTCATACCACCTATACGGTCAATAAGGCTGAAGAGATTATGAAGCATACCCCGGTTTCTGAAGAGGACCAGGAAAAAGTGCTGCTGGCTCTCTGGTTTCATGATACCGGTTATATAGAATGTGCCCAGAACCATGAGGAAAGAGGGGTTGAAATTCTGAAAGACTTTTTACAGAAAGAAAACTATCCTGAAAATTATATCCACGATGTTTCCCAATTGATTCTGGCAACAAAAATCACTTATGAGCCGCAGAATCTTCTTGAAAAAATTGCGAAGGATGCCGATTGCAGCCATTTTGCAAGCCATGACTACAGTGATATTTCCGATTGTCTGAGAAAAGAATGGGAGCTTACGAATGTAAGATGCTTTTCCAATGAAGAATGGAATGCCGGAAATCTTGATATGCTGAAAAATAAACATCATTACTATACAGAATACGCCAAGGAAAACTGGGATCCTTTGAAAAAGAAGAATATTAAAAAAATAGAGAAAAAGCTGGAAAAAGAAGACGATAAAAAAGAAAGCTCCGATAATAAAAAAGAAAAGGAACCTAAATCTGACCGTAGTGTGGATACGCTGTTCAGGGTAACTTTGAATAACCATACCCGACTGAGTGATATTGCAGACAGCAAAGCGAACATCCTGCTTTCCGTGAATGCGATCATCATTTCTGTATGTCTTTCTGTGCTGGTTCCTAAACTGGATACTCCCAAAAATTCACACCTGATCATTCCAAGTTTTATTCTCCTGCTATCGAGTGTACTGACAATTATATTTGCGATTTTATCTACAAAACCCAATGTCACGAAAACGGCATTTACCGCCCAGGATATTAAAGAAAGAAAAGTAAACCTATTGTTTTTCGGGAACTTTCACCAGATGTTGTTCAATGATTATCATGATGCGATGAGAGACCTGATCAAAGACCGGGATTATATCTATGATTCTATGGTAAAAGATCTTTATTTCCTCGGAAAAGTGCTGGATAGAAAATACAAGCTTCTTTCTATTACCTATAAAATCTTTATGGCCGGTATTATTATTTCCGTGCTTTCTTTTGGGTATGCGTTTCTTTCGCTTTGATGAAGTGAAAACTTTATCTGCATACTTTTTTTAATCAGAGGGGCTATTTTTTCTTAAAAAATTATTGACGAAAATTTCAAATACTTTTCGCCCTACCGTCACAGACTTGTCAATAGATAAGCCTGGGACTTTGTGATGATTAAAAACAAGCATATTTGGCTGCTTTTATTTTTATTTTATTCATGCGTTTGTGAATTTTTTATATATTTAACCCACCAAAAAAACAAAAATGTATGAAGAAAAAATTAAACCTTACCAGGATTTTCCTGGTCATTCTGGCAGTGCTCTCTGTCTGTTCCTGTATCCGTGAGGATCTCCTTCAACCCGATAATACCAAGGGATTACCATCGAAAGGTGCCACTGCTGCAAAATATGTTTCGAAAAGTTTATGGCAGGAAGACGATGTATATATTGCGAAAATACAACAGGTATTCTTAAAGGCCGCCAACCTGGAAAAAGTAAAAGAAACTTATGGCGAGCTGTACTGGAATTATGCGATGAGTTTCGGTCAGTTTGGGGAAAAGTATCTATTGGTTCCTGTAGTGAAAAAAGACAAAGTTGTTCTTTTGATGGAGGCGGTAAGAAAAGGTAACAGGGTGTATTTCTATGAAAAAGATGATGCTGATCTTCTAGGTTTCTTTCAGCATGTACTATACTCTAATATTCTTAGCCACAGCGAAGTGATAGACGGGGCTGCCGCTAAGTCAAAATATGTATGCTCTACCAGAACCATTGTGATAGGCTGTCTGAATGGACAAACGGATTGTGAGCCGCTGAGCTACTCACAGATGGTTTGCGAATGGAAGGAAGGTGGGAACGGAGGCCCTCCTCATAAGAGTTTTGATCCGCTTGGTGACCCGTTTAGCGGTGGAGGTGGTGGAGGTGGAAGCAGTGATGACGGCCATGAATATCCTGATCCACCAGAAGATCCATGCGAGAAAAATAAACAGATCATTACCAACCCGGGGATACAGAATAAAATAAAAGATGTAAGAGAGAAAGCTGACAGTAATGGCAGATATGAGTTTGGGTTTAAGGTGAATGTAGATGGTACATCCACTGAAGTAACTCAGGGACCTGTAAAAGGAGAATGGGAGGTTGGAAGTTTAGCGGGGATTAAAGGTTTTTATCACTCACACCCGGATGTAGGAATCCAGATTTTTTCTCCTAATGATATACAATCATTTTTCAGAACTAGAGTGACTTCAGGAACCCCCTCTACAGTAAGTGATATTTTTATCGGAGTAATAGGCGCTAAACCATGCAGCTGCCCGGGTGGTAAAAAATATTTTCATTATATGATTCGGTATGAAGGTTCATTAGAGGATGCAGGGACGGTTACTTTTACAGATTATAATATGATAGATATTATAAAAGATTATCAAGAAAGAGAAAATAAATTAACGTCTATATTGCCTACTTCTCCGTATTCAGATGATGGAGGAGTATCACTTAATTATAAAGGTGTTGAAAAATTATTTTTTGATACATTAGATAGAATGAATATAGATAAAACAAAAATGGTATTGCAAAGAATAGAAAATGATGGAACTATTAATACAATTATGTTTAATAATAATGGAATTCCAACCGAAATTCCTTGTCCTAACTAAAAAATTATCAAAATGAAAACTTACTTGTCAAAAATTATATTATTAGCTACTATAACATTAACTTTTTCATGTAAAGCACAGCAGGTGTATCCTTTAAATACAGATTATGAGACAGTACCCAATAATTCATATTTAAAAGATCTTAATAGCGAACTGGAACGTTATATTGGGGTTTATAAAACTAATTATGGAGGAAATGAAATTACATTGTTTATCACAAAGGATAATCAAAGACTGATTAAAAGAGCAAATAAAAATTTCTATCGGGATATTTTGATAATAAGATATATGATAAAGAATTCGTTTGGTAATGTACTGCAAGATATTCAAAATATGACATTTCCAGATAATCAACCCTCACATCATTTTATTGAAAGTATTGCCACCAACCCCTTACAAAATACTGTAACATTTATTTATAGTGGAACTAATTGCGGGATAGGCTGGGGAAAGATTATATTGAAAAAACTTAATGATACACAGATATCTTGGATCTATAGGCCAAATGGTTCAGCCACTACTGATGAAAATTGCCCGGGAAATCCAGATAAAACGGTATATCTTCCGGATACGGAAAATTTAGTTTTTACCAAACAATAATGAAAGGATTTGTTTCCTTTTTAGGAGAATTACTTGCTATGGTTTCTCCCAGATACAGAAGATTTAATCTTTGCCCAATAACGAATAATGGTAGTAATTATAAAACGACCACAATAATTTAAGCAGAACTTAATTATGAAATCTTTATTATTTTTTTTTATTCTTTCATCTGCCTTATTACATGCTCAAATTATTAAAGATTCAATTTTAGGAAAACCTAAATTTGTAAAAGAGTTCGTCATTTTTCTAAATGATTCTGGACCATATACTTTTATAAAAGGGGATGATGAATATGGTCACTCAATCATTAAGACCCCTAGTAACCTAAGAAAAAGTATGAGGGATACGTGGTTTGAGACCTATTTTTGCAGATATATAAATAATGAAACCTATTATGATAAAAACAGAAATATTATAAAGGAAACATGGTATTACAAGTCGGGAGAAATTGTTGATGATTATGTTTATACGTTTGATCATTCAAACAGATTAATTACAGAAATATCTAAAAACAAATATTCCGAAAGAAGGTCTAAATACTGGTATGAGGAAAACAGTAAAACGGCAGCATTTAAAGAAAATTCTTATCAATGGAAAGATGAACCTGCAAGAAGATATTTGAATAAGACTGGAAACTATGAACCTTTAATTGTAACGAAGTTTGACACTCTTACAAAGAAAGACAGCATTTTTGCCGTAACGAATAATATTTGGAAAGCAACAGGAAAGGGATCTTTTATGAGAAGCACAGACTCTGTTTATCATAAGAGATTGAGTAGAATTAAAATTTATGATAACGAATACAGGGTTATTGAAGAAGATTTTTTCAACTATGAAGATAATCTTCAAAACAAAATATATTCCATGGGACAATTTCGATATCAATATGATGCATCTGGAAATATTGTAAAAAAAACGTTACTAAAAGAAGGAAAACCTTATTCATATAGTTTTTTTGAGAATGGAAAATTAATTAAAGAAGAAAAAGCTGAAAGTTCAGAATATACAGTTTATACTAAAAACCAAAAACAAGAAAGGAAAACAACATATTACAAAGGTGAAATTTTACATGATCAGATAATTGAGTATAAAGGCAATTATATAACCGGACTATTTTTTCTGGATAAATTAGGAAAGGAAGATCAAAAAAAGGAATCCAAAATAATACGTTTCAAGTATAAGTTTGATAAATATAAAAACTGGATAGAAATAATTAAAAATGTAGATGGAAAAGATTTATATAAGTGGGTCAGAAAAATTGAATATTATTAAAATCTAATATCTGCCTTTCTAAAATGAATAGTAACTGATCTGGATATTTTAATTTTAAACTATTGAAATCCTCAGAGCCAGCAGCCCGGTAATTCCCTGAAGATCCTCTACTTTCAGGAATTCTACATCGTGCTGAAGGATTCCCTTTTTCTGGAGCTTGGCGATGTATTCCAGATATTCTTTCTGGTTTTCCATGCCAAAATAAACGATGGTAATCTTTCCGGGACAGGTAATCCTTTCTGTAGAGTCTTTAACATGGGATTTGTCAAGACGTTTTTTAACAATTTCATAATAAGAATTGTAGGCACCGTCTACATCAAAGCGTTTTTCATCCATTCTGAAACGGATGTCTATTTTTTCGTTGTACACAAAGATCAGGGAGGCAATATCCAGTCGGATGGGAAGATCCATTTTAAATGTCTGGAATTCGCGTTCCATATTGCAGATGGTTTTCAGCTGCCAGTATCTTAATTTGTGAACGACTTTGGAGGAGTATTGAAGTTCCGGGGCAATATTGTGCCCGATGTACAGATTATGCTCCACACCATCCGATTTGAATCTTTCATAATAATGCGGAAAGATTTGCTGGGCTTTGATCTGACTTTCATCCAGCATATCTGCCAGTTTCCTGTTGAGCAGGGTAATGGAATCATCCAGCCTTTTCCGGTTGGCATAAAAGAGGTCGGTTTGTGGGAAGACCTGTAAAAAATAATCTTTGATCTTTGCTTTGATTTCTCTTGTTGATTTCACCTCTAGTTTGCCCTGCAGGTAAGGATGAATTTCTTCTCTCAAAATCCTTTGGAAACGTTGTTCCGTATCAGCTTTGATCTCGTTGTTCAGTTCATTTTCAAAAACATCCAGTGCCAGCAGGTATTTCTCTGAATCGGAATTAATCAGAGTGAAAATATCATGAAGGACCTCAATCTGTTGATTAAGGTCTTCCAGCATCAGGTTAAAACGTTTGTCTGAAGAAGAACGGATATCTGAAAACCCAAACAGAGGGGTGAGATTCTTAAAGGAGATCTGCTTCAGTGTATACATTTTCTTGGCCAGATAAGCATTGAAATATTTTTCGGCTTCGTTCCGGAATTTCCAGACTACGCTGTTATGGATGGAAGTATATTCACGTTGGATAATGGCTTCTATCTGATAGTTTTTTTCAAAGCTGAACCGGGTCAGGGAGAACAGGATCATATCCGTGAAAAACTCCATCTTTTTCAGCTTTAAGCCGTTGAAACTATTGGCATGATGAGACGTAAATTCCATGATGGCCAGAAGCTCATTGTCTTTCATGATGGGGATCACCATGAAGCTGTTGATATCGTTCTCCTTTAAAATACTGAAAGAGGGCAGCGCTTTTATATTTTCATCCAGATTGCCGACATTGGAGACGACAATTGGTTTTGAATTATGACTTAAATTGTTAAAAGTATTGATTCGTGTTTCTTCGTCAAAGGCATTGATCCAGAAATCAAGAATATGATTACTGAAAAGGCTTTCATAGATCGGAAGTTTCTCCAGTTTCTGGCCTTTCTGGTCGAAAAGCATTAATCCGAAGCTAAGGTCTGCCACATCAAAGTACGATTTGAAAATTTCTGTAAGGTTTTCATCAGGACTCAGGTCTTCCGGGTCGATCTCTATCATACTTGATTTAAGCTCGGATAATGCCACTTCCGAAGTACAGTCTACCAGCGATATAATGGTGAACCCTTTCAGAACCCATGACTGTGACGGGAAATACCTTTTCCAGAGCTTGAAATCATCGAGGTTTTCCAACAGCATATCCAACACGTCATCTTCAGGAATTTTTGCCGTTTCTGTAGGATAGATTTCTGTAAAATCTGAATTGACCGTAATCTTATAATGTTTCATGATTCCCTGTTTATTCGGGATATCATAGTAAAACGGGATAGTGCTCTTGATATCTTTTTTGAAATAGCTCTGAAGGATCAGGCAGCAGCAGAATACATAAAATTCATTGTCATCAATATTCCTGAGTTCTATTTCAAAATCTTTACCGGCATCTTTAAGAATACTTTTAAATCTCTCCGTGTAATTGAAGGTGATATTGGAAAGTGGAATACTGGCCGCTTTGATCTCGTTATGGGTGAGTCCGGTGGGGAAGAGGTCTGCCAGAAGCATTCTGATGAGGTCCTCATGTTTGTCCAGAAGAGAAACATCCTGAAAACCTTCTCTTAGTTCCTGAAAATTTTTAGTACTGTCGATCAGGGATTCAGCGTAATTGACACGATATTCCAGACGATCATTGTACCGAATATGTTCCAGTACATCCAAATATTTTTTGAATGAAATGTAAACCTGAAAGGGTGAGTCTTTTTTGTAAAGATTGGCCAAAAGCTGAAATTTAGAGTAAAGTTATGAAAAAAACGGAACTTCCAATTTGAAGGGATTAGCTAAAAATGAAGCCAGGAAAATGTTTTGTTTAATACTTTTAAATAGATCTCTGAAATCTGTAAAACATTATTTGTTTCTCCTTTTCTTTTTTAAAAAATCAACAGTTTTATGTACAAGATTAGGATAAAAGTCTAGTGTTCCGATCTTTAATTCTTTGGTTGCCGGAAAGAGGAATTTCATCACAGGAATGGAAAGCATCACGGCAAAAGGCAGTAAAAGTATTCCCGGGCCATTATTTTCTGCCGGATCTTTTTTTAGAAAAAGAACAAAAGCGGCAACAGATAAGGCTGCTAATAATGTGATAAGTATTTTCTTCATAAGATAATCAGCTTTTCAAATATAATGAATTTTAGACTGTTTTCTGATGAAAATGCCTATTGTTTTTCTTCAGAAACGCACAGTTTTGTAATTTCTGTTTTTCCGATAAGGGAATGGTCATATTTCAGGATTTCCGGTTCTTCCGGATCGAAGGTAATATCCTGAAGTTTTTTTGCAGCAGGGAAAAATTCCAGCCAGCCTACCGCATGATCTGCCATCATTTTTACGGATGAATCTTCGGAAATATCATTGGTTACATACAGTTCAACGGTGATTTTTTCAGATGTGACCTCTTCTATCCGGATTTTAACATCTTTGAAAGTTTTCAGAGCAGAAACATTGCTGGATTTCACCAAAGCTGCGATTAGTTCTTCGCACGATTTGAATGTGTCTTCTTTTTGAACAAGTGCTTTCTTTTGGGCAGGCTGGGCTTTAACAACAGTTGCTTTGGGTACTGAAGCTGTCTGCTCCTGTTTCTTTTCGCATGACAAAGAAAGAAAAGCTGCTACGGTGAAGATCAGAATTGTATAGATTTTCATTGAGGTTTGAAAAGGTTTAAAGGTCATAAGTTTTATTGTTTCTCAATCTTATATTCTTTCTGTTCCCCGACTATTGATTCCATAAGGCTTCCTTTAAGTATTAATTGATCTGTCTTTGTGATGGTCAGGGATTTTCCTGTGGATGGATCTTTTAATTTTAGCTCTTTGGGGGATTGGCTGAGCACTTCCAGATTTTTTTGAAGGATTTCAACATAAGAGTCAATGACAAAAATGGCTTTTTTATTGTGAATATCCAGTTTGATCTGGCCCCATGCCCGTGGATCGGCAGATTCATCTTTTAATCTCAGAACGTTCCAAAATATTTTCCGTTCCAGGTGAAAGAAGGGGTGGTTTGCTGTGAAACAGCTTTATCTGAATTGATTTCCTGCTGTTTTTCCGAAATCTGTTTTTCAGGAATAATTTTCTCTGCTTCAGAAATCGGAGCAGATTTCTGTTTGTTTTTGGAATCATTAGTTTCCTTGCAGGAAATGATAGATACCACCAGGAGAAATAATAGAGTTCTCAGTGTTCTTTTCATGGTTTTTAATTGCAGAGTTCAAGAATCAGGGGTGTTTTACCTCCGTTTTCACGGATCAGCAGAAAATCTTTTCCGGTAAATTCAAGACGTTTTGTTTTCGTATATATATCAGGAAATAGAGAATACATTTTATTTTTTATTGGTTGGATGTTTTACTGATTACGAAACGATAGCTGGAAGATGGCTTCATTGTATAAAGCTCCGTATCGTAATATTGATCGGTCAGAATGATTGGAATAATATTTTGTTTTCCGTTTTTAAATGTAATAAATTTATTGATTTCAACTGTATCTTCAACAGGTGCTACATCTAAAATGATTTTTTTTACCAGTTTTTCTTTATCAAAATAGTACAACCTGTATCCATAGATGCCGGATTCATCTTCTTCCTGAATTAAAAGTATGTTCTCATACCCATCAGTAAATATAAAAGGAGTAAGCACGTAGGCATCCGATACAATAAAATCAATTTCTTTATTGTTGATATACATTTTTTTTCCACCGATATTTTTAGATTCATCTAAATAACTCTTTAACTGTAGTGTTAATCTGTTTTTCTGATAAATTCCCTCAGCCTTGTTTATTGTATTCCATTTTTCGTAAATGAAATAGGCGTTATTCTGGCTTTCAGGTTGATCAGAATTTACTTTATTGATCTTTTTATCCTTTTTATTAGTATCGTTAACAGGCTTTATCGCATCAGAACCTGATGGTTGATGGGTTTCCGGCTTTGTTTCTTTGCAGGAAAATAAAATAGAAAGTCCGACTATAAAAAGTATTTGCGTCTTTATCATTTTAGTGACAGGGTTCAAGAATTAATGGGAGTTTACCGCCGTTTTCTTTTATGAGGAGAAAATCATTACCCACAAATTCTAGTTTTTGTTTTTTCATGTTATATAAACCAATCCATTGGAGTTCTGCTTTCCCATTTTTTTGTAGAATCAGTTTTCCAATAACCTTATCTTTGGAGATCTCCTCATCTACAATTTTTAGATATTCTTTATAATAGTTTTCCTGAGAAGATACACTTGCATATTTCAGAAGATATTCATTCTTATTGGACGATCTTTCTACCTTTAGATTGATGTAAATGGCATTGAAATCGTACAGGGATAGAAAACCTTCATTTTTATTGACACTCAGTTCTGTTAATTCATTCTGACAGATTACGGCCCACATTCCTTTTAAATCCGAGGGATAAGTTTTTGTTTCAATAATTGTTTTATTCCTATTATTGTTTGAATTTATTAAGTGTGCTGAACTATTTTTCTGTGTAGTATTATCTATAGGTTGAAAATTCCCCTTGAACTGATAAGAACCAATTTCTAATAAATATGAACTATTTTGTTCTGATAAAGTAGCTTTAGAGTCTACATATAATTGATGGATATCCTCATGGGTTTCAAAATAAAAATGACTATCCGAAAACGTTTTTTTTAATTGATCATATTTTAATATTTGAAATGTTAAATACTCTTCAGTAATTGACGGAAATAAAAAGATGAGGTTATTTTTATCATTGGCGAGAAGCTTAATTTCATCAATAGCATCTTTGGCTGCAATGTCATAAGAAAAATTGAAATCAGTATTAATTTTTTGACTATCAATTTCTAAAATTGAAGTTTCCTTTTCTAAATCTAAAGTTAAAAAGATGTTCTTCATTTCTGAAGTTTTTAACTCATAGGTTATATTTTCTGAGTTTTCTTTTATTTTAACTTTTTCAATTTTAACTTCTGAATAAATATTAGAAACAGTTCCTGTCTTTTTTATATCTATTTTAGGCACTTCTTTTTTACAGGAAGTGATATTGATGCCTATAATTAATAGGAATAACAAGGACAATACATTTTTTAGCAAATATTTACTATTCATTATTTTATAGCTCCATTATTTTATATTTCTTTTTTAAAACTCTTTTTTCAGTAGAGTTATTTCTTGTATATATATTAATATCAAAAGTTTCAGTAATAACAAAATCTTCAATGGTTTCTCCATCCATTTTTCCAATTTGTAATGAAGAAATAATCTTATTATTGTTGACAATTTTTAAAAAATAGCCTTCAATATCAGAATCGGTAAAAGCAAGAATTATGGGTTGTAAATTGTTAATTTTCGGAAGAAGAAAAAAGATAGATGGTTGCTCCTTGATACCATAGTTTTCAAGGATATCTTTATTCTCCAAAAAAGTGTAAGAAGGATACTTACCCTCACAATTCTTATTATCTTCGATACATGCTTTATAATAAGTATCAAAGTCAAATGGTAAAGTACAAAATTTGCTGTTGTTAGTAATATAAGTCTGTTTTGTTTTCGAAAATTTTGATATATCTACATTCTTATTTTTTAATAGAATCTTACTAAATTTTTTAAACTCTGCTTGAACATCAGGCATAAGATTTTGTAAAATATCATCATTTTTTCCTTCAAGGTTTACTTTTTCTATTTCACCTAAGCTATTATAAACAAAGTTATATTTCTCATAATATGTATCAGATGGTTTTTCATTAATATAGGTTTCAACTTTGAATTTTACATTTACTGTTTGCTTATCTTGTGAAACGGTTTCTGGTGTGTATGTCATCGCACAACCTGATCCACAGCTTAGTACAAAAGAATTATCATTTATATTATTAATAACAGACGAAACTTGATTTTCTTGTTTGGCTCGGATTATACTTTTATCTGAATCATTTTTCTTACAACTGATTGTTATAAAAAATAAGCAAAGAATTAATTGTGAAAATTTACTGGTTTGCATTTTTTGAATTTATTAAAGCAAATTGTACTTTAAGACAAGCATAAACTATGTAAAATATTATTTAGTCTTTTGTAAAGGCATTTCATTATTGCCAGGATTTATAAAATATATTGGACTTCCTGAGATAAAGTAATTATTGTCTGTTTTTTCAATATAAATAATTCCCATGTCACCAGCAGATTCGTCATAATTAATTTTGATTTTTTCATTATCAATTTGTTCAGCTTTTAAATTAGAATAGTTATTTTTTGTTCTGTCTTCCGTAACATTTACCATAACGTCTTCTAAAGAATTTATAGTGATATTGAAAATTGTTTTTATATTATCTTTATTTGTAGCCTCAAAGTAATAGGATCCTTTCCAAACATTAGTATTATTCTGAACTACAGTATTGTTTTCTTTTGTAAATAATTTTTGTTTTACCAAAAGTGTTTTTCCAGAAGTATTGATTTTGTATTGCTCCCATTTTTCAACACTTGCTCCGGATTCATCTTCTGCAATATCTAATAAATAAATATTGTCTTTATCAATATAATAATATTTTGTTTTTACAGTTAAAGCCTCGGAATAGTTGAAAGATTGATATACAATAATAGAATCTGACAGCGTTTTATTTTTCTCAATATATAATGTTGCTTGATAACTTAAATCTGCATTATTTGTACTTATAGGAGATGAGTTTTTAATGAATAACTCTATTCCCGAAGACAGTTTTCCAATATGGATCTTTTTATTGATAGAGTTTAGCTGGTCATAGTCAAATTTGATTTTTGATAATGCACATTTTGAATCATCTTCTTTAATCTGCTTTTCAGATCTATCAAAAAATGTAGTGCTTAGTTTACATGAAGAATCAATAGAATTCACAAAACTTAAATTAGAAATTAAAACGTCACCATTCCAAATTTTGCCAATAAAGAGCTCATTAGATATAGTTGTTTTTGATATGTTTTCCTGTGTTTTTTTACAGGAGAATAGGCATAGAATGGCAATTATATAAAATATTTGTTTCTTCATCATTTTAGTGACATAGTTCAAGAATTAACAGGAATTTACCGCCATTTTCTTTTATGAGGAGAAAATCGTTACCCACAAATTCTAGTTTTTGTTTTTTCATGTTGTATAAACCGATCCATTGGAGCTTTGCCTTCCGGATTATGGAGATAGGCTTTAATTTTGAAGGTGTATGTATACCTGTCTTGTTATTCTGATATAGTTTCATTTAAGTCAAGCTGTTTAAGAAGAATTTTTTTAGAAATTTCTTTTTTTATCCATTCTTCTTCTCCTGTTTTTGCACTCGTTCCTAAGGTTGCAATAAATATTTTTTCGATATAAAAGTCATTATTTTTAAAAAGAACAGGAATAACAACTTTTCTGAATATATTTTGATATTGATCAGTAAAACTCAAGATTAAATTGAAAGCTTGATTGTTTTTCGTTTTCGTTTTAATATCTATAAAATCACAAACAAAGTTTTTGTTAAAAAAAGATTTATTATTAGATTTTGCTTCAACATTATAACCTTCCGTTTTTTTCTCTACAATAATTATATCCTGATAATTATTGTTATTAAAATTTACTTTAAAGCTCTTAGTTTGGCCTAACTCATTTGAACCACTATTTGAAAGAGAAATTGTATCTTCTTCCATACTTTCTTTTGACTTTAAAAAGTATTTTTTACATTCTGGCAAGTCACAGCCTAAAAGCATTGTTGTTTTACCGTTAAAGAGTGATATATATGATCCTCCATTAATTTGTAAGTCATATTTTTTTCCTTTGTATGAATAATTACTTACATCAATATTACAGGGTGTAATCGGATATGAAAAATGCCATTCATTTTCGGTGATAGATGTAGCTAAACTCATTATTTTATCTACATCATCATTATTCAGAGACCATGCTTTATCTTTTTTATTTAATGTTTCTCCTGTTGAATATTGTCCTTTACATTTTGCAAAGTAAGTTGTCACTTGAGTCTTTTTATTTTCATTCTTATCCTGTCCCTTACAAGATAAGATAACTGACAATAATAAATATAAAATTGTAATATTTTTCATTATTTTAAATAATCTTTAATGGCATTATAAACAATCTGTCCTTCACCTGCTTCTTTTGCTGCTAAATGCTCATGACAATCAATTTTACTTGTATCTAAGTTATAGTAACTTAAAAGTGCGATGACAAGACATGCTACAGATTTTGCTTGTTCTTCAGTTAAGTTCTCCCAGCCTGCAACTGGATTTTGTCCCTTTAATCCTAATGTAGGTTTACCATTTTTATCTATTGCAAAACCAACTACTTCAATTCCTACGGATTTTGAATTCCATCCAGCACAATGCCAAGTCACTTTTGATAAATTAGCTGTTTGAATAATTACACCATCTTTCCCAACAATAAAATGTGTCCCATAATAATCTATACCTCCTTTTTTATTTTTTCTCCCACCTTTAAAAGCATTGATACAAGCTTGGGTTGTTCCACCGGCAGTTCTATGTAAGATTATTTTTTGAACACTTGTTTTTGGGTCTTTAAAAGTTCCATGTTCAATTACAGCAACATGATTTTTCATAACTCTTGAATGTTCTATAAAACCATTATTTACATTGAATGCTGTAGTACAAATACAGTCTTCTAAGTCACTTGGGCAAAGTTCATTCTTGCTTGATTTTTCCTTTTTATTTAGATTACAGCAGTTTTGAGGATATTGAAAAACTGTTTTTAATGCATTTATAGCATTAACCCGTTGATTATAGCCATTGATTGAGGATGATTTGGTTGCATTAGGCTTATTAACCATTCTGGAAGTATCAAAAACACTATCTTTATCAGCAAATGGATTAATATTTCCTTTATCATTATATTTCCAATACCATCCGCTTGACATGGCTGCTATTTCAATATTTGTAGAAACTAATTTAGGATTTTTTACAACATCATATCCGGAATTATCTTTAAATTTTTGATAATTTCCCTGTAATGTTAAATGAATAAACCCTCTACCTCTATATGGATCATAAGAATATTCTTGATTTATTTTCCCTTCTACACTTTTCATAAAAGCACCTGTTTCATGATAACATTGTCCTAAGAAGTGTATTTTTCTAATACAAGAAGTTATTTCATAATTTTCAAAAGTTTTGTTTAATACTTCAGCAAACTTTTCATATGATTTATCATTAAATTGTTCATGTCCACCTGTAAATAAATTGTCTTTGTTCCATTTATAGAAATTTTCTCCAGCTTCATCAAAGGTTGCTTTTCGCATTGCAATTACCATTTCTTTTAATTCCTTGGGATTAATTGCTCTATCACAAAAACATGTACAATTATCCGTCTTTTTTTCCAATTTCGGTTCTTTAATTACTGCGGGACTATTCCCTGGCGGGGGCGGAGCGGTAGGTCTTTGATCTTTTTTTATGGTGCCATTGCTTTCTCCCCAGTCCCAAAGCTCATTCCACCAGTCAATCACTTGGTGTGCTATGTCTTTTTCTTCTTTTTTAGACTTTGGTTTGTTCTCTGCAGGAGAGTCCTTAGCTTTGGACTGTTCTTTCGGAGAGACCGGTTTGGGGCTGGGTTTGCTACTCGGGAGATCAAGGATGATAGGATTTTTTACACTTTTATTCTCCGTAGCATGCTTTTTATGGGAATAGTATTCTACCGTTACATAAAACTCCAGTTCTTTAGGATCGGTTTCACCTTCCATAGCCTTCTTCATTAAGGCTTTGGTGAGCATAAATTCTACTCTGGCAATTCCGTTTTTTACTTTTTCTTTTTTGCTATCTATGGGTAAGTTTTTTGCATTATGACCTGAACCTTTGGCGTCATCTTCCCAAAGAGTAAATTGAAGATACTGGCCTTCCAGATTCATGCATTTGGCTTCTGCGACCAGTTTTTCCGTGAAGCTGAAAACAGTTCCGGGAGTATCGTCTATGTATTTTAATTCAACTTTATTGATTCTGGGAACATCGCTGGGTTGTGGCTGTATTTCCAGTGCCATTGGAGCTCTGCCTTCCGGATTATGAAGATAGGCCTCAATCCTGAAGGTATCTTTGTAAGCTGTTGTGTTAAAGGTAAAGCTGCTTACTCCTTTTTTCTTGATATTGGTAGGAACAAATTTCCCATTTACCTTTTTAAAAAGATGCCAGGTAACGAGTGCCGGATTTCTTTTCTCCAATGGAGTGGCAGGATACCATTCATCAATTTTATAAGTAACCCGTTCTCCTACTTTTGGTTTTGTATTTCCCGATATTTTATAAATTCCTTGTTTAGACATGGCCGAAAAGTTTTTGATTAGTAGGCGTCTGGTTCAGTGTCCTGCATTTCCTTCTGGAATTCCTTGAAATTCATGAAGGGATTGATATGATGCTGCTCCTGGGGATCTGCTTTTTTTACATTCTGCTGAGTCATCGCTGCGGTTTGTCCATGTTCCATGATGGTGATCTTTCCGCCTGTGGAGCACATAAGTTCTGAGACTTCAGTAACGCAGCTTTTGTCCATTACCTTTACTTTTTCATAGGTTTTCTGCCATTTTCCTGCGGGAGCGTAAGCGCAGGGAAGATACCCTCCAGATGAAGGTTTCAGTTTGCATCTTCCGAAACTTGGCCCCGAGGGATTGAACTGAAGATCATCTTCAGTTACGGCCAGATAATCGGCTTGACCTTTTTCATTATTCCAATAATGTTTCTGGTGAGAGGTTACTTTAAATTGTGGAAACTGATCGCCCTGATTACATTGAGCTTTTCCTTTCTGTATGACGAGATGTTTTCCGTCATGTGGTGATGCGGATCCGGACATATTTTGCGTTTTTATTGGTGTTGTTTCAAAGATAGTAAATTATTTTAATTGCTTTTCCAGTGTAAATACTTCTTTTTCAGTTATATTTCCGATCTGGATTTCAAAATTTCCGGTGATTTTCTGAACTTCCAGATCAGTCCGATTGATATAATATTCCGCTTCATGGTGGCAGGCTACGGAATATCCATTAAAAGGTGATGATTCCTGATATTCATGGTTTTTGTCATAAAGCTGATCAAGGTTTCTGTAATCACAGGAAGTTCCTTTCTGAACGATTTTCAGTATTTCATTATCGGTTGTATCCGGTTCTCTGGGTAAAATCCGGTTATACAGTTCGAAACGGATTGGGGAAGCATTGGTCAGCCATGGAAGAAACTCATGGTAAATACCGGAATCTGTCCAGCTTTCATATTGAACGTTATAAAATGAACCGAACAGAAATTGCATGGGCAATGTATTTCGGATACCTGTCAAAATTTGTTTCTTACTTTCAGCTTTCTTTTTTAACTGATTGATATAAGAGGCGGACCATTCATCAGTAAAGTATTTTTTTAAGGCCTCGAGCTCGTTTTTAAGAACTGTTTCCGGATGATGGAATGCTGCCTCTGTAATTTCTCCTGCTTCATTAATTCTGATTTCTAAAGGAAAAATAATTGCTGCACAGGCTTTGGCTAAGCTGGAAATTTTACTGTCTGATTCGTAGCCGTCTTTCATGGAACCAAATTGCTGGACTGAAAAAAGATGCTGGTCTTTTTCATGTCTCAGATACTTCAGTTCTGTCTGGTACAGATAATTGGACAACAGGGTATTATCCTGATATTTCTGATGTCTGACTGTATAGCTGCCCTCCATCAAAGGAATTTTAAATGGGATTTTCCCGTGTGGCGGATGATAATAGAGGCTGTCACCGTTTTCATTGATCTTTTTATTGAGCTTTTTTATTTCATCACCAAAGGGAATATGGAGAAGAGTACCGGTTTTCAGTTTTACAGGATCTACAAGCCGATCATACAATGCACAATGGGTATTATGAAAATCTTTGATATATTTCGGGTTCTCTACTTTCAGATCAGAAGCAATCTTCTCTAAGGTATCGCCCGGAAGTGTCATGTAGGTGATCATGTGATAATGTGTTTTTAATGATTAATAAGTTGACCGTTATAGTTCTAGACAACGGGATTTATTTATCAGAATGTAATTTATAAAAAATTCCATAAAAAAAACTTCCAAATCATGTGAAAGGTTTATTAATAAAGCAATTATCCCTGAAAACAGGGAGTAATTTTATACATTGAATCTATTTATCTGGGAAGAAATTTTCTTTATTTTGATTTATTTGCAATAGTAATTTTCATCTTCCACTTAAAAAAACGAATCAAGATAAAAACGAATTGATACAAAAAAACCTCTCAGTTGCCTGAAAGGTTTTGTGTTATATGTTTAATATTCGCTTATAATCCAAACTGCTTTGCAAACAGATCCGGGAAAACTCCCAGGAGGATAATGGATACAATAACGAATACCGCTACAATATTATAAGTAACTGTTACTTTTTCTGAAGACTTGAATGTTGATTCTTTAAAGAAGAACATCGCAATGATCATTCTTAAATAGTAAGCAATGGAAAGGGCGGACCCCAAAACAGCTACCAACACTAAGAAAACTCCGTGCTTTGAATTCATCGCCTGGGAGAATAAAGCAAATTTACCCATGAAACCTGCAGTTAAAGGAACTCCGGCCATTGAAAGCATAGAGATTGCTGCTGCTATTGCCAGTAAAGGCTCAGTTTTAGCAAGACCCTTGAATGCTCCGAATGAAGTTTCTCTTTTCAGTTTTTCTACCCAGATCAGGCACATGAAAACTCCTACTGTAGATAGTGAATAAGCAAATAAATAAAATGCTAAGTTATAAGTAGAAAGGCTTGTCATACCGAAGAATACCAATCCGATATATCCTGCATGGGAAACAGAAGAGTAAGCAAGCATTCTTTTTGCGTTCGTTTGTGCAAGACCCATAACGTTGGCCAAAAGTAAGGTGATGATTAAGAATACCCCCAATACATTGATCCAGTCCTGGGTAACTCCTGCAAAACCAATCGTCATTAATCTGAACAGAGCAAAGAATCCGGAGATTTTCACCACACTCGCCATAAAGGCTGTAATCAGGGAAGGGGCACCTACATATACGTCAGGGCTCCACATATGGAAAGGGGCTAAAGCTACTTTGAATGCCAGTGCACAAAGGATAAGCAATACCCCTAGGATGAACATAACATTTGTAGTGTTGGCCAATCCGAATTCATGGATCTTATATAAATCAAAACTTCCGGCACTTCCGTAGATGAATGCAATACCGAACAGTAAAAAACCTGTTGCGAATGCACCCATTAAGAAATACTTAATTGAAGCTTCGTTGGATCTTAAATCAGTTTTGTTGGCTCCGGCCATTACATATAATGGGATAGAAAGAATTTCAACACCTAAGAACATGGTTACTAAGTTCTGGTATCCGAAAAGAACAATTCCTCCAACTAATGCAAAAAGCATCAGGGCATATAATTCCGACTGGTGGCTTCTGTGGTTGCTGAATGCAAAACCTCCGAGAAAGAATAACAATAAGGTGGTTACAATTGATATTTTAGTGAACAAAGCTGTATTAGCCGTATATTCATACATATGTCTGTACTTTTCGAAGAAAGCACATTCTGGCATGAAACTTACGTACAATGCGATGATCAATCCCAAAATCCCAATGTATCTTGCGAATTTTCCCTGTTCAAAAACTCCCGAAAATAACGCAACAACTGCCGTTAGGAAAACAATAATTAAAACACTCATAATATAGATTTGAGAGGCGAGATTTAAGTTTAAAGGCTTAAAAGTTTAGAGTTTCCGGTTCAGAACCTTCCGTCTCTTATCTCTTTGTCTTTTACCTTTAGTCTTCTCTGATCTCTTATTTTTTAATTTTTAAATCTTTTAATTTTTTTAGTTAGCCATCGCTGTGTAGATAAACTTCACCGAACTGCCTACCATATCGATCACCGGCTGTGGATAAATACCCAATAGGATCACGAAAACCGCTAAACTTGCCAATACAGAGAATTCTACACCGGAAAGATCTTTTGCTGTGCTTAGAACTGCTTCATCACCTTCACCGAACATTGCTTTTCCGTAGAATCTCAACAGGTATACCGCACAAAGAATTATCGTAAGACCTGCAATCACTGCCGCCAATCCGTTGAAATCATATACTGCTTTTAACAGGATAAATTCTCCGATGAATCCATTGGTCAACGGAACTCCCATTGATCCCAGGATAATGATCAGGAATAACACGGCAAATTTTGGAGCTACTTTTGCTAAGCCTCCCATTTGTCTGATATCTCTTGACTTAAATCTCTTATATAAAATATCACAACAGTAAAACAATCCTACTACGTTGATACCGTGAGCAAAAGTTTGAACCAAAGCACCTTCAGCACCTTCAATATTGAATGTTCCTCTTAGAGTAATCACTGCTGAAGCGAAGATTCCCGCTACCATTAATCCAACGTGAGAGAAAGAAGAATAAGCAATAATTCTCTTCATATCGGTCTGGATGATCGCGATAAGTGCACCGTGAACAATTCCCACAATAGCAAGGATGATTACAATCTGTCCTGAGATTCCTGCAATTGGAAGTGGAGTGATTGGAAGTAAATAACGCATTACCCCGTACACCGCCATCTTAAGCATGATCCCTGATAACAACATCGATCCCTGAGTAGGAGAGTAGGTATAGGTATCAGGCTGCCAGGTATGGAAAGGGAATACCGGTAATTTCACTGCGAAGGCAAAGAAAATGAACCAGAATACCACCGTCTGCTGTGTTTCGTTAAGCTGAGCATTATACAGGTCTGTAAGTTCGAATGATGCAGAGTGGTTGTACACATAGATCAATCCTGCCAGCATGAATAATGAACCAACGAATGTATAAACGAAGAATTTCGTAGTGAATTCAAATCTTTTATTTTCCTGACCCCAAAGTCCGGCAATGAACCAGATCGGAATTAAGGTTACCTCCCAGAAAATGTAGAACAATAGTCCGTCTAAAGAAGTGAACACTCCTACAAGACCAAACTGCATTAACAGAATCAGACCGTAGAATGTATTTCTGTAGTTTACATTTTCATTGAAAGATGATAAAATAATGATTGGCGCTAAAATGTTCGTCAATAATAAAAGCAGCATGCTCATTCCGTCAATTCCGAAATGCAGAGTGCTTTTTATGAATTGAGACCACGGGTAATTGATTTCATGCTGCAATACACTGTCTACGGTTGGATTAAAATCGAAATCCGAAATAATGTAGAATGTTACAAGCATCTGGATCAATGCAATTCCCAGCGCCAAATATTTGCTGGAATTATTCTTCCAGGCAAAAACTAATCCCGAACCTACAAGAGGTAATAGTAATAATGTTAATAATAAACCAGACATTATTGTAATATAAAGTTAACAATCAGTATAATTCCCACAGCTAAAGACATGATAAGGATATAAGTCTCTACATTTCCGTTCTGGATGCGCTTCATTGCTTTTCCGCTGTCTTCAGCGCCTTCGCCTACGAAGTCTACAAAACGGTCTAAGATCCCTTTATCAAACATCTTTCCTCCGCGTCCTAATCCTTCAACAGTTTTTACAATCAATGCATTGTAAAGTTCGTCTACATATAGTTTTTTAGCAGAAAGCTTTTCCCATCCGGTATAGCTTTCTTCTGCAAGAGCCATTTTTTTCTTTTTCACGTAGGTGTTTCTTACGATAAACCATACAGAGAAGAACATTAGTACTGTTGCTGCTAATAAGATCATTTCAGTATTGAAAGGTACTCCGGAAAGAGTAGCTTCCATCTGCTTGTAGCTTTGCTCGGTAAGAACCGGTTTAAGCCATTCCATCAGCTTGGCATAATGTCCGTGACCGATGAAGTGTGGAAGGTTAATGAAACCTCCAAGTACAGAAAGGATAGCCAATACGATCAATGGTAATGTCATATTAGACGGGCTTTCATGTAAGTGGTGTTTTTGCTCTTCAGTACCTCTGAATTCTCCGTGGAAAGTCAGATAGTACAGTCTGAACATATACGTTGCTGTCATAGCTGCTAAAACAAATAAGATTACCCAGTACATCGGGTTTTTAGCGAAAGCAGCGACTAAAATTTCGTCTTTGGAGATCATCCCTGATAATAAAGGGAAACCTGAAATGGCTAATGTTCCGATAAGGAAAGTAGCGTGGGTAAGAGGAATGTATTTTTTTAGACCTCCCATGAAACGCATATCCTGTTCGTTGCTCATCGCGTGGATCACAGAACCTGCTCCTAAGAACAATAAAGCCTTAAAGAACGCGTGCGTCATTACGTGGAACATCGCTGTGGTATAAGCTCCAAGACCTAAAGCAATGAACATAAATCCAAGCTGTGAAACGGTAGAGTAGGCCAATACTTTTTTGATGTCGTTCTGACGAAGGGCATAGAAACCAGCCAAAGCAGCCGTTAAAAATCCGATGAATAAAATTCCTCCCTGTACTGTAGGGGCTAACGTAAATAAGAAGTTAGATCTCACTACTAAATAGATACCTGCCGTAACCATCGTTGCCGCGTGGATTAATGCAGATACAGGAGTTGGTCCGGCCATCGCGTCCGGTAACCATGTATATAAAGGAACCTGAGCCGATTTACCGGTTGCACCGATGAATAAACTCGCTGTAATAAAGATAATTACTGTTCCGTCCAATTCAAATTTTGAAGAATTCTGAGCTACCGTAAGATAATCTACAGCATTCGTCTGAGAAGCAATCATAAAGATACCGATCAGTAACGCAAGGTCACCAATTCTGTTCATGATGAAAGCTTTTCTTGCCGCTTTACCGTATTCCTCGTTGGTATACCAGAATCCGATCAGTAGATAAGAACAAAGACCTACACCTTCCCATCCAATGAAAAGAATAAGGTAGTTGCTTCCCATTACCAAAAGTAACATAGAGAAAATGAAAAGATTCAGATAAGTAAAGAACTTATAGAATCCTTTATCGTGGCTCATATATCCGATAGAGTATAAGTGGATCAGGGAACCGATACCTGTAATGATCATGACCATCATTAAAGAAAGCTGATCGATCTGGAATCCGAAATTAATCTGAACCCCGTTTACTCTGAACCATTCAAAAGCTCTTACGATTACCGGCTGGCTTTCAGAATTGAAATTCATGAAAAGACTTACAGCAATACAGAATGATCCGAAAACCATGGCTGTTGCCAAAGAACCCACCACTATTTTCGGAAGATTTTTCCCGAATAAACCGTTAATAAGAAACCCTAAAAGTGGTAAAAGTACTATTGCATACACTAAATTTTCCATTCCTTATCCTCTTAATTTATTAAATATACTTACATCTACAGAACGGGTATTTCTATACAGCATAGCAATAATTGCAAGACCTACCGCAACTTCTGCAGCAGCCACTACCATAATGAAGAAAACTAAAAGCTGTCCGTCTCCGTTTCCTTTATACGCTGAAAAAGCAGCCAATAAAAGGTTTACAGAATTCAGCATAAGCTCTACACAGCCCAAAATAACAATAGCATTTTTTCTCAAAAGTACTCCAAGCACTCCCAGACAGAATAATACTGAACAAAGAATGATGAAATAATTCAGAGGGATGCTTTGTATAAATGTATTTACTTCTCCCATAATTTTATAAATCTTTTTTACCGATTAATACCGCACCTACAATACCTGCCAAAATCAGGATAGAAGCAAGTTCAAACGGTAAAACATATTCATTAAACAAAAGTCTGCCCAGATTTTTCGTAAGACCAACCCCTTTATCTACATTTTCCAGTACAATGTGGTTGTCGCTTACTCCTCTGAATACACCTAAAACTCCAATTAACAGAAGACCTGCCGTAAAAACTCCAACAAATTTTAAAGTATTGTTCTTCTTACTTTCGTCTTGCTTATTAAGGTTAAGCATCATCAGGATATAAAGGAATAATACCATGATGGCACCGGCGTATACTATAATCTGAATGATTGCCAGGAACTGTGCATTAAGAAGAATGTACATTCCCGCAATGGAAAACATCGTAACAATTAATGATAGAATAGCATAGAGAGGATTTCTTGCAAACACGAAATACACCGCACTTGCCACTGCTAAAAACGCCACCAAGAAAAATAAAAACTGATCCATTATTTTACCGCATTTTTTTGTTTCTCGGATTGTCTGGTCGTGATGTCAATCCTTTCATTTATTTTTTCAACTAATTTATCTTTTCCGTAAATGAAAGAACCTCTGTTGGTTTCCACATCCACCAATCTGTCGGTAAGATAGATGGCAGATTTCGGACAAGCTTCTTCACACATACCGCAGAAGATACATCTCAGCATATTGATTTCATATACTGAAGCATATTTCTCTTCTCTGTAAAGACCTTTTTCTTCTTTTGTTCTTTCTGCAGCAGTCATGGTAATGGCTTCTGCAGGACAGGCTACGGCACAAAGTCCACAGGCTGTACATCTTTCTCTGCCTTCCTCGTCTCTTTTCAGAACGTGCTGGCCTCTCCAGATGGAAGCTCTCGGTTTCTTTACTTCCGGATACGAATATACTGCGGGAGCACCTTTTATCACGGTTCTTACAGCATGCTTAAATGTAATCCCCATTCCTGTAAAGATCGCAGGAAGGTAGATTTTTTCAGCAAGGGTCATTTCTTTATTGGAAACAACTTTTGATCTGTTAGTTAATTTCATTATATAATTTGAAATTTGAAGTTTGAGATTTGAAATGTATTGAAAATTTTATCTCTCAAACCCTTAATTATTAATTATTATTTCTTTTAAATTTATTTCCGTTGTGTTCTGTCATTTTCAGATAACTGATAAATCCTGACAGTTTTTTAGACAAAGATATTGTTTGGCTTTTTAAAAAATTAAAAACTTCTTCATCTAAATAATTTCGGTCAAAAGCTCTGATCAATTGAGAACGAACTTCTCCTGCAGAACCTTTAGACATGGTAAGAAAGTTTATCAATTCTTTATTACCTTCTCTTTCAAACCCTTCGGCTATATTATCCATAATTGATGCAGATGATCTGTCAATCTGGTTTTTATCATGGTTTAGAAATTTTGGATTCAACAAACATTCTTTCTGAATCAATTGGCAAAGACTTCTTGACTGCTGCCATATTTCCAAATCTTCAAAATTATTTATCGTTGCCATATTTGATATTTGAAATTATTACTCTTAAAATTACTAATTTAAAGTCATTTCGCTGAATCTCAAATTTCAAACATCAAATCTCAAATTTACTGGAACGCTAAAATTACAGCACCTGTAACTAATAGGTTCACTAATGCCATAGGAATAAGAGTTTTCCATCCTAAGTGCATTAACTGGTCATATCTGAATCTAGGAAGCGTCCATCTGATCCACATGAAGATCAGGATTCCGATTACTGTTTTCGTTAAGAAAGCAACAATACTTAAGATTCCTGCAGCGTTTTCTCCCCAGTTCTGAGTTACCCATTCAATTCCAGGGTAGTTGTAACCTCCGAAGAAAAGAACAACCATGAATGCATTGGAAATAAACATGTTCACGTATTCACCGAACATATAAAGTCCCAGCTTCATGGAAGAGTATTCCGTAGAGTATCCTGTTACCAATTCAGATTCACATTCAGGTAAATCGAAAGGGTGTCTGTTGGTTTCTGCCAAAGCAGCTACAAAGAAAACAAGGAAGGCAATAGGCTGATAGAAAATATTCCAGTTCATTCCGGAACCCCAGGGAATAATTCCCCATAATTTTCCACCAGTCTGGCTTTCTGTAATTTCTTTTAAATCTAAACTTCCTGTCATCATAATGATAGAAAGAAGGGCTAATCCCATCGCCAATTCATAAGAAATCATCTGTGAAGAAGCACGGATAGCACCCAGTAGTGAGTATTTGTTGTTCGAAGCCCAACCTCCGATCATAATTCCGTATACCCCGATAGAAGCCATTCCGATAATGAAAAGAACTCCCACGTCAATATTCGCAACCTGAAGATCAAAAGAAGTACCTGCAATATTTAAACTTTTACCCCAAGGAATAACCGCCCCAGTGATTAATGAAATAAACATTACTAAAGCTGGTCCCAATACGAAAAGAAATTTTTCAGCATTGGCAGGCGTAAAGTCTTCTTTAAAGAAGAATTTTCCACCGTCAGCAAGAGGCTGCAGCAATCCGAAAGGTCCTGCTCTGTTAGGACCAATTCTATCCTGCATAATAGAGGCCACTTTTCTTTCCGCCCAGGTAGAGTAGGCTGCAATCGTCAACGATAGCAGGAAAAGCGCTAGTACAAGTATAAGTTTAAATGTTAGTAAATCCATTCTGAATTTTAGATTTTAGATTTTAAATTATAGATTAATGAATTCATTTATAATTTAAAATTTATAATTTTTATAAATTTTCGTCTTTTTCGCTGATTTCTTTCGCCATTGGGTTATCCAGAACTCTCAGCTCATCTTTAGGCTTTTCATAGTGGTTCAATGAAATAACAGAATGTCTGTCGATATGTCTTGGCCCCTCAATGTTCCAATCTGATAAAGCTTTTCTTTCGAAACGACAGGTATCGCAGATGAATTCTTCAACTTCACCCCACTGGTCTTTTCTGGCTGTTACTCTAACGATTTCGTCACCTTTCATCCAAACTACAGCTTTTCCTGAGCACTTATCACATTTACATGAAGCATTCATTGGTTTTGTAAACCATACTCTGCTGGCAAAACGGGCTGTTCTGTCTGTTAACGCTCCAACCGGGCACACGTCGATAACGTTTCCGATGAAGTCATTATCCAAAGCTTTATTTAAATAGGTTGAAATTTCAGCGTGATCTCCTCTGAAAAGAATTCCGTGTTCTCTTGAATCGGTAAGCTGATTAGCGGTAAGAACGCATCTTGCACAAAGAATGCAGCGGTTCATATTCAATTTGATGTTCGGACCAAGGTCGTCAGCTTCGTAGGTGTTTCTTTCGAACTCGGTTCTTGTGTTCTCTACACCATGCTCATATCCTAAATCCTGAAGGTGACATTCTCCGGCCTGGTCGCAGATAGGGCAGTCCAGCGGGTGGTTTACCAATAGGAATTCGGTTACTGCTTTTCTTCCTTCCTGAGCCTTTTCGGAGGTAAGGTTTTTCACTTCCATTCCGTCCATTACATTGGTTCTGCAGCTGGCAACCAATTTAGGCATTGGGCGCGGATCTGCTTCAGATCCTTTAGAAACTTCCACAAGGCAGGTTCTGCATCTTCCTCCACTGGTTTCCAATTTGCTGTAGTAGCACATTGCAGGAGGTACAGATTTTCCGCCGATTTGTCTTGCAGCTTCCAGAATAGAAGTTCCAGGCAGTACTTCGGTGGTCTGTCCGTCTATCGTTATTTTGAATTTTTTAACCTCTTCGCTCATATTCTATGCTTTTCGCTTATGCTTTTAGGGCGTTAAGCTCTATTTTAATTATACTTCTTCGTGTTAAATGTATATCCTACTCCTGCAAGAACCTGTCCGAAAACAAAGTCCTGTCTTGCTTTATCAGGTTTATTATTTAATGTAGTTTTAATATCCCACATATTAATATATCCTGCTTTGGCTTCTGCTCTGATCATCCAGTTTTTCCAGAAAACCAGGTTAAGACTGGATCTTAAATCGGCTCCCATACCTGCAACGTGAAAACGGTCACTTCTTTCATTTCCAAAAAGCTTTATATTACTTTTCGGGAACATCACTCCGAGCCCGGCTCCGTAAGACCATACCAGATCTATATTTTTCTTATGAATAAGGTTTTTATATTTTTCTAAACCTAAATTCTCATAATTAAGTCCATCTGTATGTTCAAAGGTAAGAAACTGAGAGTCTGATAAGTCCACTTGTCCGTTCTGTACCATTCCTGCATATTTGGGATCTGAAATAGTTCCTGAAAAATCAACCGTCTGGTTCTGTTTCATTACATATTTCATGTGGTCTATTCCTAAAACAAGAGCCAGATCATCTTTTATAAAATATCCGAGTCTGAAATTATACTGGGTTACAGTAAACCAGCTTGGATCAATATAAACGATTCCGAACTTGGTAGGTTTATCCCTTGCCTGCACATTATTCAGCTGAAAATCATAACCGTTTCCTGAAAAATGGATATCAGAATTACTGAAAGCTCCTCTGTTCCAACCGTAGAAAACGAAAACCTGACCTTTTTTGCTCAATGGTAGAGGCTTTTCTTTCTTTTCAGCTTTATATGGAGTTACCTCCAATTTATATTCTTTGTCTAATGTATCTTTTTTTATTTGCCCAAAAGCAAAACCTGACATCATTAAGCCGACAACTAATAACTTCTTCATTTTTTTAGCTACGCATTTTTTTCAACAGCCGGAATAGGATCTGCATAATTTGCCAATCCATAGTTTTGTGTCTGAGCCAATTCAGGGTTTTTCACATGCCATTCAAATTCATCTCTGAAGTGACGAATCGCCGCTGCAACCGGCCATGCTGCTGCATCACCTAACGGACATATCGTATTTCCTTCAATTTTTCTCTGGATATCCCAAAGAAGGTCGATGTCTTCCATTTTTCCTTCTCCTTTTTCTATCTTCTTCAGAATTTTGTGCATCCATCCTGTTCCTTCACGGCAAGGTGTACATTGTCCACAGCTTTCGTGATGATAAAATCTCGCTAACGTCATGGTATGTTCTACCACACACTGGTCTTCATCTAAAACAATAAAACCTCCTGAACCCATCATGGTTCCGGTAGCGAAACCACCGTCTGCCAATGACTCGTAGTTCATGTATCTTGGTTCTCCGTTTACCGTTCTCAGTAATAAGTTAGCCGGAACAATCGGAACGGAACTTCCTCCAGGAATACAGGCTTTTAATCTTTTCCCGTCTTTAATTCCGCCACAGTATTCATCAGAGTAAATGAATTCTTCTACCGTGATCGTCATATCAATTTCATACACTCCCGGTTTGTTAATGTTTCCACAGGCAGAAATTAATTTTGTCCCTGTAGATCTTCCTACCCCGATTTTAGCGTATTCAGCACCTGTAATATCAATAATAGGAACGATAGCCGCAATAGATTCTACGTTATTTACTACCGTTGGTCTTTCCCAAAGTCCCTTTACAGCCGGGAAAGGAGGTTTCAGTCTTGGATTTCCTCTTTTTCCTTCAAGGGATTCAAGCAATGCGGTTTCTTCACCACAGATGTAAGCTCCTCCTCCTCTCTGAACGTAGATTTCAAGATCGAATCCTGTTCCTAAAATATTTTTACCTAAGAATCCTGCTGCTTTGGCTTCTTCAATCGCTTCTTCTAAAATATCAGGAATCCATGAATATTCCCCACGGATGTAGATATAAGAAACGTTTGAGCCTAAACAGTAAGATGAAATAAGCATTCCTTCAATCAAAAGGTGAGGAAGGAATTCCATCAAATATCTGTCCTTGAATGTTCCGGGCTCAGATTCATCTGCGTTCACCACAAGGTGTCTTGGAACGCCTTCTGGTTTTGCCAGAAAGCTCCATTTCATTCCTGTTGGGAACCCGGCTCCACCACGTCCTCTCAATCCTGAAGTTTTTACTTCTTCAAGAATTTCATCAGGAGTCATTTTCAAGGCCTTTTCAGCTGCTGTGTACCCTCCCTGCTTACGGTAAGTTTCAAAGTAGCGGATGCCTTCTATATGTGCGTCTTTAAGTAAAAGTTTTTTACTCATTGTTATTTGCTTATTGCAATTGGCTTTTGGCTTCTTGCATTAATTATTATTAAACGTTAAGTGAATAATTTAAAATCTAAAAATTAGAATTTAAAATTTCTATTAGTCTAAAGCAATCTGTCCCTGTCTGCAAAGATCAAGGATTTCGTCTACTTTTTCTATCGTTAAATTTTCATGAAAGAATTTTCCAAGCTGCAGCATTGGTGCATATCCGCATGCTCCAAGACATTCTGCCGGTTTCAGGGTGAACATCCCGTCTTCAGTAGTTTCACCGTCTTTGATGTTCAGTTTGGTTCTGATATGGTCCAGAATTTTTTCGCTTCCACATACCATGCAAGGTCCTGTACGGCATACTTCCAATACATATTTTCCTACCGGTTTCATGTTGAACATCGTATAGAAAGTAGCCACTTCATATACTTCAATCGGCTTGATACTTAGTAATCCGGCAACATAATCCATTACAGGAACGTCCAGCCATCCTCCGAATTCTTTCTGTGCTAAATGCAGAACAGGAAGAAGAGCAGATTTTTGTCTTCCTTCAGGATATCTTGCGATAATTTTGTGTACCTGTGCTAAACTTTCCGGTTTAAAAGCTATTGTTTCGCTCATTTTTTATCTAAGATTTCAGATGTCAGATTTCAGACATCAGATTTTAAATTTATATGTAAAGCTAAGTGTCTAGCATCTGAAAATCAGATATCTGACATCTTATTTTTTATGCGTCTAATTCTCCCGCAATAATATTCATACTACACATCGTTACAATGGCATCTGAAATTACAGAGCCAGTAATCATTTCAGGATATGCCTGATAGTAGATAAAACAAGGTCTTCTGAAGTGAAGTCGGTAAGGGCTTCTTCCTCCGTCACTCACTAAATAGAAACCTAACTCTCCGTTTCCACCTTCTACAGCATGGTAAACTTCTCCTTTTGGTACATCTGTTTCTCCCATGACAATTTTGAAGTGGTAGATCAGTGCTTCCATTTTCTGATATACATCTGCCTTTTCAGGAAGATAGAAGTCCGGAACGTCTGCGTGGAACGGACCTTCCGGAAGGTTTTCGTATGCTTGTTTGATAATTTTAAGGGATTCCCAGATTTCCTGCTGACGAACCATGAAACGGTCGTAAGTATCTCCTGAAGTTCCTACAGGAATAATGAAGTCGAAATCTTCGTAGGAAGAATAAGGCTGTGCAACTCTTACATCGTAGTCTACACCTGCTGCACGTAGGTTAGGACCTGTGAATCCGTAGCTTAATGCTCTTTCTGCAGAGATCGCTCCGGCACCAATCGTTCTGTCCATAAAAATTCTGTTTCTTTCTAATAAAGTACAGAATTCTTTAAATCTTGGCGGGAAGGTTTTTAAGAAGTCTTGTAATAACTCATGGAATTTCGGGGTGAAATCTCTTTCAAAACCTCCAATTCTTCCCATATTGGTGGTCATTCTGGCACCGCAGATCTGTTCGTACATATCGTAGATACGCTCTCTTTCGATGAACATATAGGTAAGACCTGTGATGGCTCCTGAATCCATTCCGGTTACCCCGTTACAGATCAGGTGGTCGCCGATTCTTGCAAGCTCCATCAGAATAACACGCATATAGTCTACACGTTTAGGAACTTTTATACCGATCAGCTTTTCTACTGTCATATGCCATCCTAAGTTGTTAATAGGGGCAGAACAGTAATTCATACGGTCAGTAAGGGTAGTGATCTGAGAATAATTTCTTCTTTCGGAAATTTTTTCAAAGGCTCTGTGGATGTATCCTACGGTTTGTTCTGCGTGAAGGATTCTTTCACCATCCATGGTAAGGATATTCTGAAAGATCCCGTGAGTAGCAGGGTGGGTAGGTCCTAAATTGAGGGTATACAGCTGCCCGTCAATCTGTTCCTTACTTTCGTACTGGTTGAGTATATTAGATAATGAGTTATCTTTCATAATTTAAATGCTTTAGGCTATAGGCTTTAGGCTTTAAGCTTACCGCTTATTGCTTACTGCTTATTGCATTATTTTTATCTTCCGAACATACTGTCATTCTTATCCGTTCTGGTTCCGTCTTCAAGGCGGTATTCCTTCAGCATCGGATGGTATCCTAGATCTTCCATATTCAGGATTGGTCTCAGGTCAGGATGTCCTTTAAATTTAATTCCGTAGAAATCGTAAGTTTCTCTTTCCATCCAATTGGCTCCGGCATACAGCTCTACCAATGAATCTACTTCAATATTTTCTCTTGACATGAAAATTTTCAGACGAAGCCTGAAATTGGTCATCATATTCTGAAGATGATACACCACGCCAATCTCTTTTTCAGGAAATTCAGGATAGTGGATTCCACAGATATCGGTAAGGAATTTTATTTCTAATGATGAATCTCTCAGGTAATGAACGATTTTTTTGATGTCTTCTTTCTTTACTTCAATCGTCAACATTTCATAAGGTTCTGAACTTGAAATTACAGACTCCGGAAATTCTCTAGTGATTGCTTCTAATACAAATTCGTTTGTCATTTCCGTTTAGTTGCTTATGTTGTAAGAATCCAATAATTTCTGATATTCTGGCATATCTCTTCTTCTGATGCTTTCGCTTTCAGCAAGAGCCTGTACCTGCATTACCCCTTCAATGATCTGCTCCGGTCTTGGAGGACACCCCGGAACATATACGTCTACCGGAATAATCTTATCGATTCCCTGAAGTACAGAGTAACTGTCAAAAATACCGCCGCTGGAAGCACAGGCTCCAACTGCTACCACCCATTTCGGCTCTGCCATCTGAGTGTAAACTTCTTTTAGGACAGGTCCTAATTTTTTCGATATAGTTCCACAAACCATCAGCATGTCTGCCTGTCTTGGTGAGAAAGAGTTTCTTTCCATACCAAATCTTGAAGCATCATATGTTGGGTTCAGGGTAGCCATAAACTCGATACCACAACAAGAGGTTGCAAAAGGTAACGGCCAAAGAGAAAACTTTCTTGCCATCCCGATTACACTGCTCAGTTTCGTTGCGAAAAACCCTTCTCCTTCAAATCCTTCCGGAGCAGGTGCATCTGTTCTTATTACTGGTTTTTTATCTGACATTTCTTTTAATTTTAGATTTTGAATTATAGATTTTAGATTAAACTTCTGGGAGTCAATAATCCAAAACTCAAAATTTATAATTCATAATTTTTTTTTATTTATCCCAATCCAATGCGCCACGCTTCCAGACATAGAAAAATGCCATGAAGAAAATTGCTACGAAGGTAAGTACGGCCAGGAATCCTTCTAATCCAAATTCTCTGAAATTAACCGCATATGGGTAAAAAAATACGATTTCAATATCGAATAGTACGAACAATACCGCAGTCAGGAAGTACTTAATGGAAAACGGTGTTCTTGCGTTTCCTTCCACAGGAACTCCACATTCCCAACTTTGGTTTTTTACAGAATTTCCTTTTTTCTGCTTTGGTCCCAGAAAATGTGCTCCAAGCAAAGAAACGGCTACAAATCCTATAGCAACACCCGCTTGAATCAGGATTGGAATATAACTTTCAGGTAAATTCATTTTTGCATTATTATCTCAATTTGCAAATTTAGCGAATAAACAAGAAAGCATGAAATTTATCAGCTTAAAAGTCGGTTTAAAATAGGGAAAAGTGATAATTTAGAATCAATAAAAATAAGATTTATTTCTTCATTTTTTTGAGGAGAGCGTAGGCCATGAACGAGATATATCCGAAAAGAATACTGGCAAACATTATGTTAACTATAGTATTGGTTCTGTCGTCTTCCAACTGAAAAAAGAAGTTGTAAATAAGAAAGGCTGCAATCAGAACGGCAAAAATAATTAACTGTGGTTTCATTGGGTAAAGGTAAGATTTTAATAGCTAACAGAAATAGTTGAGTTATTACTCATAACTGATTACTCATTGCTAATATTCTTTGAATAAGTTCTTCTTCTTTTATGGTTAACGGGATTGTAGTCCTGCCAAAGGAGCTGAACACTTTTGTTTTCTTCCAGTTCAGGGTTGGTCTCAGCAAAGGCAATTCCCATACTGGTAAAGCGCACGAAAATTTCTTTGAATATGATGGCTGTTACTCCACGTCTCTGGTAATCCGGATGGATACCAATCAAATAAAAATTAGCACGGTCGTTTTTCTTTCCTGCCTGCAGAAGATGCCACCATCCGAACGGAAGCAACTTTCCTTTTGCTTTCTGAAGTGCTTTGGAATAAGAAGGCATGGTAATCGCGAATGAAACAAGTTCATTGTTTTCATCCACTACACAAATGACGTAGTTTTTGTCTATAAAAGGGAAATATTTTTCTTTATAGGTCTGTATCTGTTCTTCCGAAATAGGGGTATAGGTTGAAAGGTGCTTGTAGGTCTCATCAAGAAGTTTGAACATGGGTTCAACAAAAGGAAGTATTTCCTGTTTCGACTTGAAATTAAGGACTTTAAGTTTGTATTTCTGGGCAATCAGTCCACTGAATTTCTCTACTTTTTCAGGCAGGGTTTTGGGGAAGTTCATTTCATATTCCACCCATTCCTTTTCTTTAGTCAATCCCAGATCTTCAAGGTGTTTCGGGTAATATTCGTGATTGTATATTCCGATCATCGTTGCGAGTTTATCAAATCCCATTGTCAGCATTCCTGCCTTATCGAGATTGGTAAAACCCATAGGTCCTTCAATCTTGTTAATGTTATTTTCTTTGGCGTAATCTATAGCCTTTTGAATCAAAGCCTTGGAAACTTCTCTGTCATCAATGAAATCAATCCACCCGAAACGTACTTTACTGATCCCTAGCTCCTGTGCCTCTTTCTGGTTGATGATGACGGCAATTCTTCCGACTACCTTATTGTTTTTTAATGCCAGATACTGTTTTGATTTTGAATATTGCAGTGCCGGATTTTCTTTGGCATCCCAGATTTTATATTCCTCATTAACAAAAGAGGGAACATAGTAAGGGTTGTTTTTGTACAGATCCATCGGAAATCTTACGAACTGCTTGAGCTGGTCATTAGATTTTACTTCAATAATCGAAACTTCAGACATAGTTTTGTAGGGTAATTAAAGGGCAAATATAAATAATAAAATGTAATACTTTGGCACAGTTTTTACATCAATATGGTTAAATTTTAAACACAAAATCTATATAAAATGACGGGTTATTATATCATTATCGGTATTTCAATGCTGGTGAGCTGGTGGGTTTCATCCAGATTGAAATCGAAATTTGAATACTACTCCAATGTGCATCTTAGAAACGGCCTTTCGGGAAAAGAAGTGGCAGAGAAAATGCTTAGAGATAACGGGATCAATGATGTACAGGTGATCTCTGTTCCGGGCCAGCTTACGGATCATTATAATCCGGGAGATAAAACAGTCAACCTTTCTGAGGGGGTATATATGCAGAGAAATGCTGCGGCAGCGGCAGTGGCGGCTCATGAATGTGGTCACGCTGTACAACATGCAGTAGGATATTCTATGTTGAATCTCCGCTCTAAACTGGTTCCTATTGTAAGTATCAGTTCTAATCTGATGCAGTTTGTGCTTATTGCAGGGATCGCAGTGATGGCGGCAACCAGATCAATTGAAAATCCGAATGGGAATACCACGGTTTTAGCCATTGGGGTAGCGATGTTTGCCGTAACCACTCTTTTTGCTTTTGTAACACTTCCTGTAGAATATGATGCGAGCAACAGAGCGATGAAGTGGCTTAAAGATACGGGAACTGTAACCCAGGAAGAGTTTGTGGGAGTTCAGGACAGCCTTAAATGGGCTGCAAGAACATATCTGGTAGCTGCTCTTGGATCATTGGCTCAGTTGTTATACTGGGGATCTATGCTTCTTGGAAGCCGGAGGGATTAATCTTTAAATTCAAATGAAACATACTGCATCTCGGATAATTTATCTGAGATGCTTTCTTTTTGAGCCAGTTTTAAAGAAGCGGTGAGAATACAGTTTTCATTGGCATCGAAATTCAACACTTTAGCATCAAATTTTGAGAGTAGGGTAAAGATGGTATTCTGCTGGTTAAAGTTAAACTGAATTTCAATTTCGGTTTCCAGTTCTTTGGTGATGATATTGGCTTCTTCAAGGGTGATTTTCGCTGATTCTTTATAGGCTTTTACCAATCCTGAAACACCGAGTTTTGTTCCGCCGTAATACCGGATAACGACTACCAGGGTATTGGTGATTTCATGGGCCAGCAATTGATTGTAAATCGGGAGTCCTGCACTTCCTGAAGGTTCACCATCGTCATTAGCGCGGTAATTCTCGCCCTGAAGCCCCATTCTGAAAGCGTAACAATGGTGCGTTGCTTTGGGATGTTCTGTTCTGAGTTTTTCCAAAGCACTTTTTAATTCTTCTTCATTGTTGACAGGGTAGGCAAATCCGATGAACTTGCTTCCTTTTTCTTTTAATAAAGTATTTTCAATGGGGTTTTGTATCGTTTTGTATTCGAACATGCTTCAGAGTAGCTTTTGAAATGCAAATTTACAGCTAATATGCTACAAAAAAAAGAGCGTTGCCGCTCTTATATTATTATTGTTAACACATTGTTGTTGCAGGAATGCAAGCTCCCTTGGGCTCACATCTGTGAAATCCCGGTCTGCAGGGACATACCGTCATCCATGGTTCGCAGGATTGTATACCTCCCTGAATTGTTTTTAGTTCTCCTTTTGATAGTTTCCTTAGATTTTTCATGATTGTTATGGGTTTTAATGGTTGTTTTTTTTTCTAATCACACAGATCCATAGGGGTGTAGCATAGATAGCTGGTTGGTCCGCAGAAATCTGTAGGGCAGTGGTCTCTGCATTTTGTAGGCTGTCCGTTAGGTAAAGTACAGGTTACAAAAACTCCGCCTGTAATGGATCTCAGGTTACTTCTCGAAATTTTTTTCAGATTTTTCATGATGTTGTATTTGGTTTTTCCTACTCTGAAACTTTTCAGATTCCGTTTTAATTAATATTAAATATAGGTAAAATAATTCAATTAGTTATGAAATATCTAAACAATGTTGTTTTTGTTTGTGTAAAATGAAATGGTGTTATCTCTGAAATTCTCGGTTTTTTCGGGAATATGATTAAAATCCGGTGCTTTGGTTCCGCTTTCTAGTTTCAGGTTTTCATTTTTAATAATGATTGTTTCATCCCAGATTCCGGCATCAATAAATTGTTGCAGCGTAAATCTTCCTCCTTCAATAATAACAGACTGGATCTGTTCTTTGTATAATGCAGCCATCAGATCAGACTGAAAATTGCCTTTCCCAATTCTGATGAACCGGATGTTGCCCTCTGTTCCTTCTTTTTCAGTGTTAAAAACAAGAGTTGGGGCTTCATCATTGTAAATCTTGAAATCCCGGGGAACTTTCAGATCGAAATCAATCAGAATTCTCACCGGATTTATTCCTTCAACGTGTCTTACCGTAAGGCCTGGATCGTCTGTTAAAGCAGTTTGTGTCCCGACTAAGATAGCATGTTCATCGGCTCTTAACTGATGAACAAACTGGCTGGCCAGTGTATTGGAAACGGCTGTAGGTTTAAAATCTTTATCCAGGAACCCGTCTCCGGACTGTGCCCATTTTAAAATAATGTAGGGTCTCTGCTTTTCGTGGTAGGTGAAGAATCTTTTATTTAACTGAATACATTCTTTTTCCAGAACTCCTGAAACAGCTTCGATACCGGCATCCTGAATGATCTTTTTCCCTTTTCCGTTTACTTTATCATGGGAATCCATGGCACCGATTACTACTTTTTTGAAGCCGAGTTCTTTAATTTTAAGGGCGCACGGTGGTGTTTTTCCATAGTGGGCACACGGTTCCAGCGATACATAGATAGTAGATTCAGGAATAAGGTTTTTATCTTTAACGGAATTGATGGCATTGATCTCGGCATGGTTTTCTCCTGCTTTGTGGTGATACCCTTCTCCGATGATTTTTCCGTTGTGAACAATCACACTGCCAACAAGAGGATTAGGGTAGGTGCTGCCCAAGGCTTTATGAGCCAGTTCAATACATCTTTTAATATAGAATTCGTCGTTGTTCATAGTGAAAAAAGAAAAAAGCGAAGACAAATTTCTTTGCTCCGCCTGTTTATGTTTTTTAATGTGTTACTCTCCAGCGATGATGTTGTGAAGGTTCTGTTTTAATGTTTCCAGATGGGCCTTTTTCTCGTCAATCGTATTGTAAGTGTCTCTTAGGAGAGGATTCTCTCTGGACGGTTTGTTGAAGAATGCTAAATTGTTTTCCAGTTTCACAATTTCGGCTTCAAGGTCGGAGATCTGGCTCTTCATTTTTCTTGCCTTGTCGGTAAGCTGAGTTTCTGTTAAGCCTTCTTCTTTCAGTTCAAGTTCATTGATCTTGTTCAGTTTCAGCTTCTCTCTCAACGTTTTGTTGAATTCAGAGTTGATGGCGATTTTATCTCTCGGCACTTTTCCGATATTGTTCCATGCTGTTTTAATGGCTTCAATTCTTTCAATGCTGCCATCTTCGTTGGAAACTGTTTTCAGTTCATCAAGCAGTTCTTTTTTGTGCTTGTAGTTTTCTTTCCAGTTGTCGTTGGAAGCGTTGTTCTTTTCTCTGTAATTATTGAAGAACGTGTTGCAGGCATCACGGAACTCATCCCAGATTTTGTTGGTCATACTTTTTGGAACATGACCTACTTTTTTCCAGTCTTCCTGAAGTTTTTTGAATAACGGAACGGCAATATCCCATTCTTCGTTGTTCATGTTGTCTTTAGCTGTCTGGATCAGTTTTAGCTTTTCTTCCAGGTTGGCCTGCTGAGATCCTTTCAAAGACTTATAATAGTTGTTCTTTGTTGTGTTGAATCCTCTTAATATGGTTTTGAAGTCATTCCAGTTCTGATTGGACAGTTTTCTTGGAACACTTCCTGTTTTTAAGAATTCAGAACGAAGATCTTCCACTCTTTTAATGGAGCTTTGCCAGTAGTTGTGGTTAGGTGTTTCTGATGGTTCAGAAAGTTTTTTAATCTCTGCAATAATCTGGTTTTTCTTTTCCAGATTAGCGTTCTGTTCTGTTTCAATAGCAGCAGAAAGCTCAGATTTTCTTTCATGGATCTTGTTAGAGATCTCTTTGAACTCTTCCCATGTTTTTTCACGGAATTCCTCTGCCACAGGCTCTGCCTCTTCTTTCCATAATTTATGAAGATATTGAAGCTCGTTCAGGGCTTTTTGAATGACAGGTTCATTTTCAAGTTCTTTGGCACGTGCAATGATATGCTGTCTTTTCTCCAGATTGTGGCTGAATTCCTGCTCCAGGAACTCTTTGTTCAGATCCAGCATCTGATAAAACTGGTTCAGATGGTGAAAATAGTTGTTGTTAAGGATCTTGAATTCCGATTTGGCAACCTGTCCTGCTTTTGACCAGTCTTCTTTAATCTCACGGATGGATTTGAAAAGATTGGTTCCTGCTTCAGAATTGGTATAAAGATTTTTAAGTCTTTCAATAATACTCTGACGGTAGTCCAGATTTTTCTTTTGCTCTTCTTCCTGCGATTTCTGGTAAGAATCGTGTTTTTCTCTGAAGATATTAACCAAAGCAGAGAATCTGGCTTGTGAAGGATGCTCATAACTGAAATTTTCAGGTGCATTTCCAGCCTCTACATATTCATGTTTTTTGTCTTCCACTTCATCATGGATGTGATGACTTGCTTTATCTTTTAACAGGTTGAATCTTTTGAAGTTTTCTCCGGCATTGTCCGTATTGATAATCTTTTCCATTTCTTTCAAAGCATCGGAAAGAGTTATATCTGCATCAGCATGCTCTTCCTCATGATGTTCTGTGTCGTCATCATGGTGCTCATTCTGAGGTACGGTGTTTCCTGACGTTTCTTCCTGAGATACTTCCTGGGAATTTTTGTTTTCTTCGTTTTCAGAAAGATTGTTTTCTGTAGTCATAGCAAATCTTTTATGTGAGTGGCGTTAATATCCTTTCTATATAGCCTCAAAGCCAATTTGAGTACTAATTTAGTTTATTTTTTTTGAAAATTCCAAATTTCCCAGGCTTTTTCTGCTTGCTGTTCAAGCATGTAGTAGCCGTTCACTGTTTTTGCTCCTTTTTCGGATGCTTTTATAATGAATTGGGTGTAATTGGGATTATAAATAAGGTCTATGATAAGATGTTCCGCTGAAAGTCCGTCAAAAGGAAATTCCAGACAGTCTTCAACATTGGGAAAAGTTCCTACCGGTGTACATTGAACGATAATTTTATGTTCCTGTACGGTTTCTTTGCTTAGCGTATCAAACGTAATTTCAGATTTTCTGGAGATGGTTATGGAGGGGATTCCCAGTTTGTCCAGAACATACTTCACCGCTTTTGCTGCCCCGCCGTCTCCTAAGATCAGGGCTTTGTCGTGATGGGTCTTTTTATGCAGAAGCAGGGTTTTTTCGAATCCGAAAGCATCGGTATTGTAACCCGTCTTTTTTCCGTCGCGGATCAGTACGCAGTTAACTGCCCCTATTTTTTCGGCTTCATCACTCAGTTCATCCAGATAATTGATGATTTTTTCTTTGTAAGGAATGGTAACATTAAAGCCTAAGAGTTCCGGGTTGTTGAAGAGTTGTTCAGCTTCATGAATATCATTAAGGTCAAAAATATCGTAAGAATAGTCTTGAAGCATCAGCTTTTGAAACTTATTTTCAAAGAATTTTTTGGAAAAGGAATAGGAAATATTCTTTCCTATAAGTCCTAATTTTTTATTGGAATCCATGAATCAAAAATAAAAAAAAGACCGAATAAATCGGTCTTTGTTGTAAAATATTTTTCAAGTTTAATCTACTATGAATTTTGTAGAGAAACTATCCGTTTTCAGAATGTAATTTCCTTTAACAAGTCCTTTAAGGTTAATCTTATTAGAGTTTTTGAAAGGATTAGCGATCACTTCAATAAGCTTTCCTGAAAGATCATAGATTTCAGCTTTTGAAATTTTGCTCAGGTTTTCACCTTTTACAAACAGTTCATTGTTTTTTACCGGATTAGGGTAGATGGTGAACTCAGTTTTATCTTTTTTAATTTCGGAAGTACCTAATGCACCGAAGCATGTCCAGCTTAAGTCATCCATGGTAACTCTGTTGGAGCTAGGGTTGGTTAACTTGATGACAACATCTCCGTCAACATTAATGTTAAGAACTGTTGTTGTTGCAGTCTGGTTATATGGAATAGTACCTACTACAACATCATTAACCAATACGTTTACAGTGTTGTTTGAACCACTGAATCTTCTTTGGGTAGTCAGTGTTAACGTCTGAATACCTCCGGATATGGTTGTACTGGTCAACGTTCCGTTTCTGATAGTGATGGCTCTGGTTGTATTAATTTTCTCGTCTATTTTGGTATCTGTTGCAGTCCAGGTGATATTATTATTGGTCCAGGTTCTGATGTCATAACCATTATCTGTTCCTACAATACTATTGAAGTTTTCTGTACCACAGCTTGTATTTCCTCCGGACTGTCCGGCTAAAGTTGTTTCACTTGCAATGTTACTTTGAGGGGAAGAGTTTCCTGCTGCATCTCTTGCAATAACATAGAAGTTGTACAGTGTGGAAGGTGTTAATCCCGGAACAGTTGTAGAGGTTCCGGATACTGTGGTTTTTAATGTTCCGTTAGCATAGACATCATAACCTATTACTCCGATATTATCTGTAGAAGCAGTCCAGCTTAAAGAAATCGTGTTAGAAGTAGGGTTTTGTGCTGTAAGGTTGGTTGCAGCGGTCGGTGCTTGATTATCAGGAACCGGACTTCCCCAGATCATTTCAACATAAGCAGGATTGTCAATAAAAGGATTCCTGTTTCCCTGATAAGTATATGAAGCATTGTTTCTTCCTCTTTCAGCATCTGAAACCGGATCCATAGCATGCCATGCCATAAGCTGGCTCAGTTCCCACGGCTGTAGTCCCGGAAATGCAGATCCGCCCAGCATATTTCCTGAACTGAAAGAAGGAAGTTCTGCTTCGTATCTTGTTACAAAATAAAAAATCATTCGGGCAACGTCTCCTTTGAATTCATCAATCGGCTCAAATACTGTTCCTGAATATCCCGGAGATACAGAGTTACCTAACTTAGATCCATTCATAGAAGTGAAACTTGCAGTTGTTCCTACTTTCCCGAAAGGAAAATTGGATCTCATCCCGTTTACTTTTCCATCGGTAGCGCGGATAAAATGAACGTCCGCAACCATAGGACTCTGTTCACTAAAAAGACTTTGCGGTACAATGTGTTCTCTGTTATAGCAATGGCTTTCAGCGCTGTAGTTTCCACACTGATTCGTTCCTAAGGTATATGAGTATGGATCCGGGCCGGAAGGGTTTTCAGAGTAAATATCTAGAATTTTCCCATCATTATCATAATAATAATCCCGGTCTGTAGTTGCGTAAGCTGTCCATAAACCGTTGTAACCTTTGTCCTGATGACCATTCTTGATGATGGTTTTTAAGGCTGTCTTAAGGGGAGCTCCTGTTAGGCCTGCAGCATTATTATAATAACCGGCAGGTGCCTGTGCTGCAGCATTGATAAACAAAATGCCCAGCATTAAAAAGGATAGAATTCGTTTCATTTCTAAAAAATTAAGGGGCGTAAAGGTACAAAAAAATGAAAACGAAACGTGTTAATTTTTAGTAATATACTCTTTGCTTATTTTTGAAAAGAACCAAGAAATAGCAATCCCGAACAGGGAAGCGGTAAGGGCTACAATGAAATAATTTTTCCCGACAATTTTTACAGGGAACGGGAGGATAGAGTTGGCTCTGAAAAACTCTGTATAGAGTTGGAAATAACAAAGGATGGTTCCCAGAAGCAATCCGGAAATAACACCTGAAATTACAATAAGAATCCCTGTATAAAAATAAGTCATTCTCAGATGGCTCAATGGGAATCCTAATGAAATAAGGGATTTGGCCTGTTCTTTTTTATCCAGCTGAAGGATAATAATGGCTCCGGCCAGGTTGAAAGTCGTAATGAAGATAACAAGCGCAAAGATCAGGTAAATGAACATTTTTTCTGTGTTGATCATCTTCCAGAAAGCTGCATTTTCTTCTTCCTTGGTTTTTATTTCAAAGTTTTTTCCAAGGATATTGAGAAGGTTTTGCTTAACTGCATCGGCGCTGTCCGGATTTTTTAATTTGATAACAATCTCGTACGCGGATTTTTTTTGAAGATTAAGCAGTTCTTCGGTGAGCTCAATAGGAGCAATGATATAGCTGTCGAGTTGTTCTTTTCCCGGAAAAAGTCCGGTAACAAGAATATCTCTTTTGTTGTAAATATCTTCTTCTTTGTTAATGATCCCGGTTCCTGGTTTCGGCATAAATACTGTAGCATAATTGTCGGAAGAATCTACAGGAATAGAAAGTCTGTTATCCAGATTGGTTTCCATGAACACTTCATTGGAGTATTTAAAACTCGGATAAGTTCCGTAGATGACTTCTTTATCAATCGGATTAACTTTAGTATAGGCTGAATCTACTCCTCTCAGATAGGCAATATCGCCTTTCCCGCGAAAGCTGATGTATATTTTCTCTTCAATGATACGGGAAAAACTGCTGATCGCTTTGTTGTTCTTTAAGGTAGTATTTACCTTATCCAGATCTTTTATTGTCTTTCCTGAAACGCTTTTAAGGGTAAGATCCGCATGAAGATTGGAGATCAGATCTTTATTGAGGTCTTCAAGTCCTGAAAAAACGGAGATAATAACGAACATTGCAGTCACAGCAACCATCATGGCACCTACCGAAAGCCACGTAATGAACGTAACGGCAGTACTGCCTTTTTTAGCCAAAAGGTATCTGGATGCTATGTAAAATGCAATATTCTTCAAAATTCTTATAAAACAGGATTGTCGCCTTCGCCTCTTAATTCTCTTTCAAGTCTTTCAACGTCGTCAAGAGCGGTGTCTAGGTAAAAGTTAAGCTGTGGAATGATACGTACCTGTTTAGCCATTTTCTGGCCGATAAAATTTCTGTACTGAGGTTTGTTTTCTTCAATTTCCTTCATAACTGCAGCACGAAATTCCTGCGGGAAAATGCTTAAATAAATTTTAGCAATACCCAGATCTGCCGTTACTTTTACATCTGAAACGGATACTAAAATACTCTGCTTGCTTTCTGAAGCCTGTTTGCGGAAAAGCTCCGCGAAGTCTTCCTGAATGATCTGTGCTACTTTTCTTTGTCTGTTACTTTCCATAAGTTGTGCAAATTTAGTACTTTTGTTTGAATTGATACCTGAAATTTAGCTCCGGTATCAAATTTACGATTTAATTATATTTATTAGTATTTATGAAGCTAGAACATATTGGTATTGCCGTAAAATCTTTAGGCGTTTCTGACGACCTTTTTGCCAGGCTTTTAGGAAAAGAGTCCTATAAACAGGAAACTGTGGAAAGGGAAGGAGTGGTTACTTCCTTCTATGGAACCGGAGAGAGTAAAATAGAACTTCTGGAAGCCAGCAACCCGGAAAGCCCGATCTCCAAATTTATCGATAAAAAAGGCGAAGGAATCCATCACCTAGCTTTTGGCGTAGAAAATATCCTTGCAGAGGTTGAAAGACTAAAAAAAGAAGGATTTCAGTTTATCTCAGAAGAACCGAAAGAAGGTGCTGATAATAAATTAGTTGTCTTCCTTCATCCTAAATCTACCAATGGAGTGCTGGTAGAATTGTGTCAAGAAAAGCAATAAAAAATTTTGTAGTGAAATAAATTTTGCTATTTTTGCAGTCACAAAATTTAACCAAATTTTGAGGTCCTATAGCTCAGTTGGTTAGAGCACCTGACTCATAATCAGGTGGTCCCTGGTTCGAGCCCAGGTGGGACCACGAAAAAACGCTTACATCATGTGAGCGTTTTTTATTATTACTCCCCATCACAATAAATCTACAACTTTTACACTTTTCAAACCACCCACAAATAACCCCAACAGGGTATTTCAGATTCCTTACAAACTGCTTACATTTGATTAGAGAATTAAACAGAGAGGGTTGCAGACAACCAGGCGCGAACTTTCAGTAATACTTCATCAGAAGTATTAGCATTGATACCCATTTGACCCAATTTATACTACACTAATACCTAAAAACTTAATCTTATGGCAGACTGGTCACCTAACAACAGAGCATGTACCACTTTGTGGTCTACCTTTTATATTATGAAACAGTTATCCACCAATTTTAACGATAGTGGAGATCTGGTGATGAGCGATCTTACCTATTACAATCCGTTAGCAAGTGCAGAACTCCGGAAGCTGGATGCGAAGATGATTGCAGATCAGCTGGACAATGTGTTCAGGGTTGGCCGGGGAGCGAAATATGAAGATAAAATGACGAGGACAAAAGCCATAAACAGTATGGTTAAAGTTCTTACAGATGATACCAAAATGGTAAAAGATCTGGCCAAAGCTGTGGATGATGCTTACAGATTCTGGGGAGAATAAAATAATTAAAAACCAATGATCATGAAAAAGCTATATTTAAATCTGATTATATTAATTCTCAGTCTGGCAGGAGGTTTTCTGAATGCCCAGCAAGTATCGGACAAACAAATTAATGATTTGGTTACCGTCTTAAAAGCCAATAACAAAAGTGAAGAAGACATTAAAACCATCCTCAACGGAATCATCAAAAATCCTGAATTGTACAATGCACTGTGGCAGAACTTTATTAAGCAGAGCTACATCAGTGAGAATAATAAATTTAAGTTCCTCAATGACCTGAATATCGCGTTTAAAACTTTTCAGTCAAAAGACAGCGCTACCACTTCTTTAGGTTTTACCTATGATTTTAATTTTGATTATGCCAAGTTTATAGAAAAAGAGAATCATAGAGTTTCGCATACTTTCGGGCTTTCTGCCAAAGGGAATGTAGCATTTAACAAAGATGCCAATCCCAATAATTTTCTGGAAACGAAAGTTAACTACAGCTATACCCATTTCAGCGGAGGTGTTATCCGGCAAAATGATGAAGAAGTTTTTACCAGACTGAACGAAATTGAAGATAAACTGGTGGCGATGAAAGACATGAAAAGCCCTGAAGCCCTCAAATTATGGGACGAGTTCGGAAATAACCTTAAGCTTTCCGATCAGTTTTATTACGGTCTGTCACCTAAATTTGCTTTTGAATCCAATCAGGATTTTTCAAAAACTCAATTCACTCCCGGACTTATGATTGATTTAGGAGCCAAAGGCTGGGATAATTCAAGCCTGCTCTCAAAGCTGAATATTCTGGATTACCCGTTTGCTTTGCTGAGATTGATTACAGGCGCAGACAAGACTTTTACAGTATACGGTTCAACGGTTCCTACCTTACAGATCGGATGCGATTATGTGATTCCCAATAAAGATCTTGTCCGTGAAAGCCTCACCGGAAATAAGGATCCTTTTCCGAGATTCAGGATAGAAACGGGTTTCAGAACCTTTATTTCGAGAATAAAGAAGGAGAATATTTTCTTCAATGCCAATTATCGTTTTTATCAGGAAATAGACGCTCCTGCTTCCGTTAAAGCAGCCGGACTGAGTTCTGTGAACTATTTTGTAATGGCACTTCAGACCACTTCCGGATTCTATGCAAGCTATGCGGCGGGAAGGCTTCCGTTTGATGCCAAAAATGATCAGGTATATTCCCTTGGATTTAATTATAAATTCTAAGAGTCTGTTTAAATTTCTAAATTTGATTTTTTGTATAGAGTTCAAATCTTTATCTAAATCATAGTCTTTAAGTCTTTTTTTGATTAAAAAGATCATATACTGATGACGTGTTTTTGTAACGTTTTAACTTCATTATGGATATTTTCTGAATAATTGACCGATCGGACACTCATATCAAATGAGTGTCTTTTCTTTAAAAATAATTGTATTCAATTTGAGAAGGATTCACCACTCAGAACATATTTTGGTTAATTTAGCGGGAAAATACCATGAAAACAAAAATCACAGAAATCGTTCAGGGAATTTAAAAGAAGCATGTGAATGATCCCACTGTTTCAACGGATAAAGATTTGATTAGTGAGCTTATGCTTTCTGATGTATCAGGCGCAATAACAGCGCTTAATGAGCTTGATCTTGATACACTGGAATGGATCTCTTCGCGTTTTGAAGCAATTTCTTACCAGCTTCAGAATAAAGAATGGGTTGAAGGTCTGAAAAGATTGTTAATCAAATTTCCAGACAGTCAAACGCTGAGAGAAGATATCCATGATGCTATTGAGGCTTATTATGGAGATGAGGGGGTGATCAACTCAATCCTGTCCAAAACAGATTAATTCCTTAACTTTGTCGTTCTGAACGGATAACAAACCGTTCCATCTATAAAACCACCATTATGTCTATAACAAACGAAAGTGAATTGACCGGAATGCAGAAAGTGAGTGAAGCAGTTGCCTTTACTTTAAGGGAAATGATCAGTTATGCCCAGCCCGGAATGACAACGAAAGATCTTGACGAGTACGGAGCAAAAATCCTTTCTGATTTCGGCGCTAAATCGGCACCTTATTTAACGTATGGGTTCCCGGGATGGACATGCATCAGTGTAGACAATGAATTCTGCCACGGAATTCCTTCTGATCAAAGAGTTTTGAAAGAAGGAGACCTGATTAATATTGATGTTTCGGCAGAATTGAACGGATATTGGGCAGATAACGGTGGATCTTTTGTTGTGGGGAATGATATTCACGGACATCAGAAACTGGTGGATGCTTCCAGAGAAATCTTACAGAAAACGATCAGTAATATAAAAGGAGGCGTAAAAATAGCAGAAATAGGGGCCCTGATGGAAACCGAAGCCAAAAAAAGAGGCTTTAAAGTGATCAGAAACCTTGGCGGACACGGAGTAGGAAGAAGTCTGCATGAACAGCCTGATGAATTAATGAACTATAAAAACCGTTTTGATACCAGAAGGTTTAAGAAAAATTCAGTCGTTGCCATTGAAACGTTTATTTCCACAACGTCTAATCTTGCCATAGAGCTAAATGATGGCTGGACAATGGTGGGAAACAAAGGCGGATATATGGCACAGCATGAACATACCATCCTGATCACAGACGGGAAACCCGTAATCTTAACAGAAATGAATGGAATATTGAACTGATTTCATTCCTGTCAATAAAAAAGCAGACACTTACAGAAATGTGAGTGTTTTTTTGCTCATCAGTTTCTGATACAGAAGAATTTTTCCTGAAACAGTCCAGATTTATTTAAAATGTGTATATTAATTCATTATTTGAAGAATTATGTATTATAGCGGTGCAAATTGTGATATCTATATAGGCCGTGGAGCCGGAAAAAAACTCCTTGAAGATATTTCCTATGCCAGAAAAAATGTGAAAATCGTATCCCCTTATTTATCGGCGCACCTGGTAAGACAGCTTATTGCTTTAAGATCAAGAGGGATTCAGGTAAACCTGATCACAACAGATAACATTGAAGATTTTTACGGTGAATACGAAAAAAATATTCATAAAATGATTATTCAGCAACGGGTCGTTGATGAACATGCACAGGCCGTCCGCAACAGCTGGATAAGTCTGGAGAAAATGCTACTTTACATCATGCTGGGATCAGCAGCCTTACTGATTGTTTTGCTGTATTCTATGAAAGATCTGAAAATACTGTACGGTCTCTTTCCTTTACTGATCTTATTTTTCATCAGAAATTACTACCTCACCAAAATAAAAACGAAAAAAATATACAATTACCATTACCGGCAGCTGTTTCCTTTTAAAGTCTTTGTTTCCGATTCAGGAAGCAGTTTTATCCACAGCAAAATTTATATCATCGATGATGAGATTGCCTACATGGGATCCCTGAATTTTACAGGAAGCGGGCTCAAAGGAAACTATGAAACACGGATCAGAACAACAGATCCTAATGCGGTCGGCCGGATTGTTACAGAATTTAATGAGCTTTTTCATTCAGATCTCAGGCAGAGAGATATTCAGGCTTGGGGGAAACATCTGTATCCTGAACCTGCTAATTAAACTTTCTCAGAAATTTTCAGTATATTAATCAGATGCAAGATGAGATGAGAAAAGGATTTCCCGTATTGGTATCCAGACCTAACTGGACAATGACCTGGCTGATAAGGATTTTTGCCGGAGCGTTCCTGCTCTCTTTATTGATAATACTGTCCATATTTCCTTTGCTTTTTGCTGAATGGTCCATCGTTTTTATCGCAGGAGCCATTATATATTATTTTATATGGGGCACCGGGCTCTTTTTTTTATCCCGGCATATAAAAAGAAACGCAGAAAACAGGATCAAAAGAATTGTGGTGGATGACCAGGGAATTCATTATGAAAAAGCAGACGGAACCACAGATGAGGTGCTTTACAGCCGGATCAGAAACCTTAACCTTCCGGATACCTATGATGTACAGCTGACCAGCCAGAATAAGACCTATCTTATTGCAGTATTTACAGACACCGGATACGAAAAAATTAATTTTAACAATCTCGATCCGGCTTTGTCTTATTCACTCAAAAACAGCAGAGCCCTGAGAGCAGGTTTTATACAAAGAATCAGACATTTCAGACCGGATCTGAAAGTTGATCCGCGGATATATGGAGAATTCTGCATCCATCCGGAAACCTTTCAGTTTGATCCGAAAGCATTCTGGAAATTAGTGATGTTCTCTGTCGCTATTATATTTGGAATACTGGCATTCGCTGGGATTTTTTTACTAGTAGTATTGTATTTTTCCGGACAGCTGAAATGATATAAACCGTAAAATGTATCCGTTTTTCCTTAATTTGTATCCTTCCGGATAAACTTCTTAATTTTGCTGAATATTGGAGAGCTTATTAAGAGACGGTTTTGCCGGCGGAAGTCCTATGGAAGTTCTTAATAATGTTACCGCTCGGCGTTCCGCAGAAGTCAGAGGTGGAGATCTGCTGACTATCAATATGCTTCCTGATTCAGTAGAAGCCGGAAAACAGGCCGGAATTGAAGATATAGATGTCCTTGAAGCCACAGACTATTATAAAACCCCAAGAGGGAAGGCTCCGGGTGGAGCAACCAGTGCAGTATATTTCTGTATGGGCGCAGGAATGGGCTGGGATGCATTCTATTTAAGCGAAATATTATTAATATAACCGATTTTGGTGGTAATAGGAGATAAACCCGGAGGTTTCGGTGCCTACAGAGACGGATACGAGATCATAAGAAGAACCGCATCCGGGAAAAAAGAATTACTGGTTATAAAAGAATATTCCCATTACGATCTGTATGACCAGCCTGAGCCCGTAAGACAGGCAATGGAAAAAGCAATTCCTTTTTTCAGAGAAAATCTTTAAACTGAAAATGCGGCTGTGTAAAAGGCCGCATTTTTATCACCCTGTTTTTATTTAATTTGATTTTCTGGTGGCTTTCAATACCTATAACTCAAAGTAATTTCCAGCCTACTTCTTCCATCTACTCCTTAATCCGAACTCAGATTAATCCAAAAAATATTTCCATACTTTCCTGTCAATTCTTATATTTATTTAGAAAAAATCCGGTTTTATAAAATTAAAAGACGACTGGGTTCAAAATAAATTAAAAAACAATGGTGGAGAATTTTATTTATTACCTGGGGCTGGTCTTAGTCATTATTGGTTCAGTTATGCTGGCCAACCGGCTGAAAGTGGCTTATCCTATCATTTTAGTGATTGCCGGACTTCTGATCAGTTTCATTCCCGGCTTACCTGTTCTGAGAATTGATCCCGAGCTTATTTTTATTATTTTCCTGCCACCTTTGCTGTATGAAGCTGCCTTTGCCGTTTCATGGAAAGAAATATGGAAGCTGAGGCGCATCATTACCAGTTTTGCTTTCATTGTCGTATTTCTTACTGCCATATCAGTGGCTTTTGTAGCCAACTCCTACATTCCCGGATTTTCACTGGCGTTAGGATTTGTGCTGGGAGGAATTGTTTCTCCACCCGATGCCGTGAGTGCCGGAGCTATTCTGAAATTTGTAAAAGTACCCAAAAATGTATCCACGGTTCTGGAAGGAGAAAGCCTGTTCAATGACGCTTCCTCTCTGATTATTTTCCGGTTTGCAATGGTAGCGGTTGCTACAGGACAATTTGTGTGGCAGGAAGCTGCTTTAAGCTTTGGATGGATGATATTCGGAGGATTAGGAATAGGATTAGTATTGGCATTTTTATTTTTAAAAATTGAAAAAATATTTCCTACTGATGTTAATATGGATGCTATTTTAAGTCTGGTGGCTCCCTATGTCATGTATATTGCTGCAGAGGAAGTTCATGCTTCCGGTGTATTGGCGGTGGTAAGCGGAGGACTATACCTTTCTGTCCGCAGGCATGAAATATTCCGTACTTCAGAATCAAGGCTGAAAGGATCAAATGTCTGGGAAAGTTTTGTATTTCTGATCAACGGAATTGTATTTCTGCTGATCGGTTTGGATTTACCGGAAATTATGGTAGGCTTAAACAAAGAAGGAATCAGTCTGTCTGAAGCGGTCGGCTATGGAGTACTGGTTACGGCGGTTCTGATTATAGTTCGTTTCCTGGCTTCTTTCGGAGCCGTATTTGTTACCCTGATTATGAGAAACTTTATCAACGTGGCAGATAGAGACCCCGGAATGAAAGCTCCCGTACTCATGGGATGGACCGGAATGCGCGGGGTAGTTTCTTTAGCTGCAGCATTGTCAATTCCGGTAATGATGGAAAACGGGCAGCCTTTTCCGCATCGTGATCTCATCCTCTTCATTACCTTTGTAGTGATCTTAATAACATTAATTGTTCAGGGGCTGACACTGCCTGCATTGATAAAAAAACTCAAACTGTCTGAATCAGAAAGCAGTTACATGTCTGAAGAAGAATCGGAACACTTTTTAAGAAAAGGAATGCGTCGTGTAGCCTTAAACTACCTCAATGAAAACTATAAAGAAAGACGCAGTGAAAACGAATATTTCAATAGATTGATGGACCGCTGGGAACAGGAAGATAAAGAAGATTCTACCCACAAACTTTCCGATGAAGCCAAAGAAATTTATTTTGAAACCCTGGAACAGCAGAGAACCTGGCTCCGGGAAGAAAACAGAAGGAATTCCCATATCGACGAAGAATACATAAGACATTATCTCACAAGACTTGATCTGGAAGAAGAAAGGCTCAGAATGTAAAAAAAATACAGCAATGAATTTAGTAAAACAACTCGGGCAGTTCCCCGATGAAAAAAGAAAAGAATACTTCAGTACCCTTCCCAACTATCTCAACGGAAGGTTTCAGAATATACTTCCTACACCCGCTTTACTGGAAGGCGAAAGCATGACCAAAGCCCTCCTGAACAGCCTGTGCAAAGTAGAGCATACCACTCCGGGATTTCCGCTTCCGTTTATCACAACAGACCTTAAAAATCTCAAGCCGGAAGAAAATGTGCTCGTGTGGTTCGGCCACAGTTCCTATTTTATCCAGATTGATGGTAAAAAGTTTCTGGTAGATCCGGTGTTCAGTGGGAATGCATCACCAATGCCGGGGTCTATAAAAGCATTTCCGGGAGCAGATTATTACAAGCCGGAACATATGCCGGATATAGACTTTCTGCTCATCTCTCACGATCACTGGGATCATCTGGATTATAAAACCGTTCAGGCGCTGAAAGACAAAACAGGAAAAATAATATGCGGATTAGGAACCGGACAACACTTTGAATACTGGGGATGGCCTTCTGAGAAGATCATTGAGAAAAACTGGTGGGAAAGTGCAGACCTTGCAGAAGGTTTTACCCTTACGGTTACTCCGGCAAGACACTTTTCAGGAAGATTGCTCAACCGGAATATTTCCCTGTGGATCTCATTTGTTTTAAAAACACCGTCTAAAACTCTCTTTCTCGGTGGTGACAGCGGTTACGGAAACCATTTCTCCGAAATCGGAGAAAAATACGGGCCCTTCGACCTGGCTATTATGGAATGCGGACAATACAACGAAAAATGGCCATATATTCACAGTATGCCTGAACAGATCATTCAGGAAGTAAAAGAACTGAAGGCAGACAACTTTATTCCTGTTCATAATTCAAAATTTAAGCTGGCCCAGCATCCATGGTATGAACCCCTGGAGATGGTTTCAAAATATGCTGAAGAAAATAACCAGCCGATAACCCTTCCCATGATCGGTGAAAAAACAGATCTGGATCAGCTGGGAAAAGTTAATTGGGAAAAATGGTGGGAAAATTGTTGGTAGCCCCCGGATAAAAAAATAAAGCCTGCTCCTCTGAGCAGGCTTCACCATTCATCATCAACTAACTTAAAAAATATCTATGTTTTAATGGGGTTCGTTGTGATTCACCTTGGTGTGGATGATATCATAGTATACAGAAGGATTCGCTGCATCAGGAGTAATTCTGTAGGTAAATTCACTGCTGTTCAGCGTAAGAATATCAACAACACGGGTGAAAAGCACATTCCCGTTATTATCCAAAGCCGTGATGGTTCTTTTCTTTCCGTCCGGAGAAATAGACCATGTACCTTTTGATCTCGGAGCATCATTTAATCCGTAAATAGCATATGTTCCGTTAGCTTTGAAATAAGAATACCCTACAAATCCGGCTACACTTGCATCAGTTAAAGCTACCGGCTGTCCGCTGCTGTTCTTTGCTCCCGTAGTTTCCCATGGAGTAGAAGCAAGCGTAAGCTGCCCGTTAGCAGGCTCAGCATGCGAAGTTCTTGTGTGGATAATATCATAATAGATAGACTGATCCGCTGCATTAGGACGGATTCTGTACGTAAATTCATTTCGGTTAAGAACAAGAATCTCTACATCACGAGTGAAAATCGTGGTTCCATCCGGATTTAATGCTGTAATGGTTCTCTTGGTTCCCAAAGCGTCTACAGACCATGTTCCTCTTGATCTGATGGCGTCATTAAGCCCATAAATAACAAAATTTCCGTCACTTTTGAAGTAAGCGAAACCTACATAGCCGTTTACGCTGGCATTGTTAAGGTCTACGGATTGTCCGTTTCTGTCTTTAGCCCCAGTAGTTTCCCATGGAGTAGAAGCAAGAGTCTGTGAGGGAGTTATCTGCTCAGTGATAATCTCATCATTATCAGAGCACGATACAAAAGCAGCAGAAAAAAACACGGCTGCAAACAGGTAACATAATTTTTTCAATGTATTCATAATTGGATTTTTAAATCTTTGCAAACTTATCCCTTTATGATCATCAAAATGTTGTATCAAATATCTCTTTTTTTGTAAAAAATATCACTCACGATTATTGGAGTTATTGATTTCTCAATAAAGCTGAGAAATCAAAAGATTACCACCCGCTTACAAGCAGATTTCTGGCCGCCTTCATACTGCATTTCTGATATTGGGAATAGGCCGAAGCTGCTCGGGTCCTGATCTGTTCCCCGGATTCACCTTTTACATAACCTGTCAGGGCATCATGCAGAATATAAGCTTCAGGAGCCATCAGATGGGTAGTCCATACCAAAGGATTGGCACGCGTATCTTTTAGCTGAGGTGAAAAAAACTTCTTGCTGTAACAGGCTAAAATAATACAGTCCCTGACTTTTCCATCTGTGTTTTTAAAAGATTCTGATAACTGGAAATCCATCAGCCCGTCATGCCCGACATAAGAAACCATCTTTGCATTTCCATAGATTCCGATCCGTTTTCCGTTAATATTGACAACCTCCTTTAATTGGCCGGAATTGCTGTAGAAAAAATCTCTTGTGCAGTTTTCTATATATTGGCCATCATAGGCATCTGCCACCAGATAATAGTTTTTATCTGATGTATTCTGAAATACAAGCCTTTCCATTCGTACAGAATCCTTTTTCTCCAACTTTAAAAACTTCCATTCTTTACTTTTCTTAAAATAAGTACGGATTCCGTAAGCGGCACCCCAATAAAGATTCTGATCAGGATCCTGCCCGTTTCCTATCTTTTCAGGAACAGGTACTATTCCCTGGTACTTATTATCACATAAAGCCACAAGAACATGAATGGTTTTCGTATGCTCATCAAAGTCCTTTACATTTTTCAAAGTCTTTTTTTCAGAAGCTTCCTTTGCACCGGAGCCGTTTCCTTTCACCTTATATTCACAGCTCAAAAGAAACAGGGTAGAAGAAAAAAATAAGAGAAAAAACGAAATTGAAGAAATCTTTTTCATAACAGAAGTGTATTTCCGATAAAAATACAAAATATCTGAAGGTAATCTTTGTATTCCTTCACTAAGTTTACGCCCTTGTCTACCTTAAAAACCTTAATGGTTTAAAATAGTACCAATGAAAACCAGAATTTCGCTTCGCAGACACTCCATCATTGCTTTCATCATTTTCAGAAAAGAAAAAAGCTTCTCATTGCTGTAAAAATTCTATTTTTGAACATGAACAACAGAAACCGTGGAAAAAATACAGGTGATGATACCCTCTTCGGATCAGAAAAACAGCTCGATAAGCTGAAAATGGCTGTTCAGGATATGCAGTACCTATTAAGTAGAGGCTATGCTGAAAAAGCATCTTCTGAACTGGCGGGAAACCGCTACAGGCTTAAAACCCGGCAGATCCAGGCATTCCGGGGCGCTTCTGCATCAGAAGAACAGATCCAAAACAGGAAGCGTAAGCGGTTGCAGGCTGCAGAACTTAAAGGTAAAATCGTTTATCTGGATGGTTTCAATGTAGTGATTCTTTTGGAAAGCTTATTGTCAGGTGCTTATCTTTTTAAGGGCACAGACGGCTGTTTTCGTGATCTTTCAGGAGTTCATGGTACCTATAAGAGAGTCAATCAAACTCAGAGAGTTCTCGAACTTGTTGCCGAATTCTTCCGGAAAACAGAAGTGCAGAAACTGATCTGGATTTTCGATAAACCCGTTTCCAACAGCGGAAGAGTCAAGCAGATGATTCTTGATTTTGCAGTCGAAAATAACATGAACTGGGAAGCTGATCTGCAATTTAATCCGGATCATTTTCTGGCAGAAAATACAGAAATCTCCATTTCCTCAGATGCATGGATTCTGGATCACTGTAAAACATGGTTCAACCTGATTGATTACCTGATTGAAGAAGAAAAGCTGGATGTAAACCTGGTAAAAATGTATTAAAATGAAACTGCTTGATCCATACATTCCCTTATTCTCAGATCCTTGGAAACAAAAATACCAGGAAATCCTGGCTGAAGAGCATATCAATAACCTTGAAAATAACATCCAAAATTTTCAGGAAAAAATATCAGACTGGGAACTGCCGTATTTTAATGAAGAAATAAAAATCAGCAGAAAAGACAGCTTTGATCTGTTCATGAATATATTCCAAAATAATAATCCAGATGAGGTTAAAGCAGTTCAGCTCGAAGAAATTTCATTTGAACACTGGCTGAATATTCTGGGCCAGCGCCTGACTTCCGCCAGTATCCGTAATGAAGATGCGGTTCCTCCACTTAGAGAAACATTGCTTGAAGCCTGCCGACAACCTTTTAACAGTGAAATAACGATTGCCCAGAGAGCATGGGAAAAACATGTCGGAAGAATGGATGATGAATTCTGGGGCAAGATCAAAGGAAATAACAGCCAAAAGCAGGAAAAAGTGATGGAGAAAATCACTCATATCCTTGATAACAGAACCTGGTGGAACGTTTTCTTCCATTACAAACATGAACTGGTATTTGAAGTCAGGGAAAAAGGTGGACACGGTATCCGGTGGAGTCACGGAGGCAGGCAGCTGATCGGGTTTCTGGAAAAATTTATTAACGAATAATCAATCTTTTTTCTGCTGCGTAAAAAGATTGCGCATTTAGAAAATAGTTTTGCAGATATAAAACTGAAACAATGGAACTTTCGGAGCAAAAATTTTCACAAAACGAATGGGAAGCATGTCTCAAGGTACTGAATGCCCTGAAGGATGAACCCTTTCTCAATCCGGATAATAAAACGTTTTCAGGACTGATCACGAAGATTCATAAAAATGCGAAAAAACAGAACCGTCAGGAAAGCTATTCCCGGATGAAAACGCATGACCTGGAAATCAGCTCAGAAGCTGTACTTATGAAAAAAGCGCTGGCAGGGGTTTCAGGTTTTTATGATGATGAAAAAGACGAAACGAAATTAACGAAACTTCAGATCCCTAAAAACTGCTACTGCTGTAATCAGAGTTATCAGTACGCCCACTCTTTTTATACCCGGCTGTGCCCGAAATGTGCCGGAGAAAACTATGAAAAACGTTTTCAAACAGCGGATCTTACCGGAAGAAATGCCATTCTTACCGGAGGAAGAGTAAAAGTAGGCTTTGCCACCGCGTTGAAGCTGCTGAGAAACGGAGCCAATCTGGTTTTGACAACCCGTTTTCCCGCACTGGCACTGGAAACTTTGCAGCAGGAAGCAGATTACAATGAATGGAAGGACAGACTTTGGATATATGGTTTGGATTTAAGAAACTTAAATGCCATTCAGGAATTCGTAGATTTTTACAGAGCGAGCTTTGATACGTTGGATATATTGATCAATAATGCAGCCCAAACCATCAAATATCCTGATGAATACTACCTTCCGATCATCAAAAAGGAAAAAGAAAAAGAACTGGAATTTAAAAATATTCCGAATTTCATTCCAAACCGGACAGAAATTTCAAAGGAGATTGCGAGGCTGGAATATGCAGAAAATGAAGAGTCACAGATTGCTCTGACCCGATTCGGACAGCCGGTGGATAACCGTGAGAAAACAAGCTGGAATTCAACACTGGAAGAAGTTTCCATGTACGAACTGGTAGAAGTGAACCTCATCAATCATATTGCTCCGTATTTTCTGATCAAGGAACTGAAACCTTTAATGAAAAACTCTTTGTTTAAAGAAAAGTTCATCATCAATGTCACCTCATCAGAAGGAATTTTCAGCTACGAAAATAAAACGGTTTTTCACCCGCATACCAATATGACGAAGGCCGCTTTGAATATGATGACCCTTACTTCTGCAAAAGAATTTGAAAAAGATCAGATTTATATGAGTGCGGTGGACGTAGGGTGGATTTCTACAGGCGCAAAGGAAAGTTTAAGAAAAAAACAGTTTGAACAGGGGTATATTCCGCCGCTGGATTCTGTAGACGGAGCCGCAAGAATTTTGCATCCGGTGGCAGAAGGAATCAAAGGGAATTGCTTCAGCGGGGTGCTGCTGAAAAATTATAAAATTCATACCTGGTAAAACCAGACGGAGATAGTAGTAATAATTGGAAAAACACATTTTGCTAAGATGAATTGCAGGTTCGAATCCTGCTTATCTCCCAAAAAACGAAACGTTGGTTCAATGGAAGAACGCTTGCTTTCCTCGCCAGAGGATGCGGGTTCGACTCCCGCACGTTTCACAGGAGTACATAGTTCAACAAGAAGAATACGTCCGCAGCATGGACGAGGTTGTAGGTTCAAATCCTGCTGTACTTCCTTTTAACCCCGGAGATAATAGTTTAACTGGAAAAACGTATTCCTACCCCGAATGAATACGGGTTCAAATCCCGTTTATCTCCCAATTAAAACAGTAAAAGAAATAGTTTAATCTGGAAAAACTTATTCTTAAAGAGTACATTATCGGTTCGATCCCGGTTTTCTTTTACTTTAAAAAATGATGTTATGCTTAAAAATCTATTGCTTTTTTTCCGAATTGTTGATGAAATTTATACTCCGGCTCCGATTGTCAGAAGTGAAAAATCGGTGAAAGATCCTGTAAAGCCGAAGGAAACTCCAATTTATGAAGAAAATCCGGTAACAGCATCGAAATTGAAAATAATGCCAGTCAGCACGAAAAAAATTGCAAAACTGGAAGAACATACAAAAGGTTACAAGGAGTACTGTCTTGAAAAAACAAGCAATCAGCATACAATGAAAACATCGGATTATAAAGTAATCGACCGTAACGACAGCACGGAAACATTCTTTATTCAGGATGATGCTTTTATTACACATAATGAACATAAGATGCTTCGTGTAGAAAGTAAATATTTTGTGAAATATATCCAGCAGGAATACAATCCTATAACACAGATCAACGAAAATGCATACGACTGATCCCATAAAAAGATATAAAATATTCTCAAACAAAGACCTGAAGGATATCCGTTTTGATGAATATGCATCCCTAGAGATCTATGGTAAAAATATGACCCTTGATTTCAAAGAAATAAATGGCAACCTGCTGTTGAGGGGAGAAGGATGCAGCCTTCCGGAACTGGTGAATATCCGGGGGAATCTTTCTATAGATGCCGAAAATTGTGTACTTCCGGAACTTAAATCCATAGAAGGTCATCTGGCAATGCATTATTCCGCAAAACTGGGCAGACTGGAAAAAGTAAACGGAAATTTCAAATGTATCGTTGATTTTGGATTTAAAGATCCGATAAAAATAGGCGGTAGCATCGAGGTAAAGAATGCCGAAGTATATTCAGGAAGCAGAAAACTGACAGACAGAAGAAAGGTCATTGAGATTAGCCACCAATATCAGGTTGATGCCCTGCCTAAAGACGGGAATTTTAACATCGATATTCTGGTGAATAATATCATTTTCGGCCATCGGGAAATCCGGGGAAGAATTACTATCTACAGTAAAAACGTTTCTTTTCCCAATCTTGAATATATCCACGGACGGTTAAAAATAGAATGCCGGGATAAGACACAGGCTCATTTCAATTACGATTTTCCGGTCCTGAAAAAAATAATAGGAAATCTGAAAATAGACCAAACCAGAGTTTCCTTTCCGGAACTTGAGGAAATATCAGGGAATATCGAGATCAATAATAATTCTTATGTTTCATTCCCGTTTCTGGAAAAATCAGGAAGTGTTTTGATCGGACAGCATGCAGGCGCGGAGTTTCCGTTCCTGAGAGAAATAAACGGAAACCTTCAGAACTATGGATTTGAAACCTGTTATATGATAGAACTGCAGAAGGTAAAAGGAAGTTTGAATACCCATCAGATTCTGGCAGAAAATATACTGGAAGTGGGAGATTTACTGATGGGAAAATACTGTGAACTCAATCATTTAAAGAAGATCAATGGCTATGTAAATTCTAGCGAAAGCTTTAATTTCAGATCATTGGAGTATATTGGATCTTTGGTGAATGAAAAGCAGAAAAATTCAAAACTGCCTTCATTAAAAAAGATAGGAAACTACCTGTATGATGAAAATGATGGCTTCGAAGACTTTGCAGAACGTATCCATTTTAATGTAAAAGAAAACCTGTTTGTTTCAAAAGATCAGTGTTACATTGCAACACTGCATGCGGGAATAATGTATAACTGTTTCAGCTATCCGCTTAAAAAGCTGGTTTCTATTTTAAAATTACGGCACAAAAGCTTTCAGAACTTTGTCACCCGTGAATACGAAAGAGAATGGACCAACTACAATTCACCCAACTTTACAAAAGTTTTACGTCAGATTGAAAGAATATGGACTAAAACAGATCCAATCCGTTATGAAGAGTTTTTTACCCATTACGACAGGGATTTCAGGCTCTTCTGTTTCAGCTATCTTGGAGTGGGAACATTAATGAAAAAGCTTGACGCAAAAAAAATCTGTCAGGACGAAATTCAGGTCAACTACTTTGAATATGATGAAAACGGAAATAAAAACCAGATACAGAGAACCAATTATTACGAAGTATATGAAGTGGAGAACGAAAAGTTCAGATTGTCTTTATGGGGAAGAGAAAGACAGTCTTATGCCGTGAAATGTTGGTGTCCCTCTACTGCTGAAGAACATTGGCTGTGGATAGAATCTCGGTATAAGGATAATGCACTAACTGCAATAGCATCTACCTTCAGGATTCACGAAAATATCATCCCCCATATTAAATGTCTGAAAAGGCAGGGCGATGTGCTGATCTGTGAATTAAAAAAGGAAGTCCGTCCGGAAGGAACTGTAAGACCTTTAACCGCCGAAGAATATTTCAGCCTTCTGGAAGCAGAAGCATAATCATAGGACAGAAGCGGTAGTTTAAGCGGAAAAACGATCCCGACAAGGAGGTTTACAGGTTCAAATCCTGTCTGCTCTGTCTTTTTAAACGAAAAAACAAATTAAGAAAAGAAACAAAAGTATAGAAGCTGTCATTTCATTAAACGACAAATTACAACCCGACCAAGGAAGCCTAAGCGTTAAAAAAATGATTCCTGTGAACGTCAAAAAAATTCTACTGTTCGAAGCGTGAGACCACCTCTGCCGCGAAGAAGCCACCACGAATTCGCGTAAGTTTTAGAATTTTTAGAGAACAGAAATCATTTTTAGCGAAGGCTTCCAAGTCTTGAATTGTTGTTTCTTTTGTTTGACTACGTCGAATCTTCGATTTCAAGACAAAAGAAATTAAAAAAAACAAAAATATTATGAACACATACATCGACATTGGCATTAACCTGACCAATAAACAATTCCACAACGAGCACGACGAAATCATCAACCGCGCCCTGGACAACGGAGTAGACCACATGATCCTTACCGGAACCAGCATAAGAGGAAGCAAAGAATCCGCAGAAATCGCATCAGATTACCCTGAAATTTTATATTCCACAGCGGGAGTCCATCCCCACGACGCTAAATCTTTCAATGCAGAAAGTATACGCGAACTCAGAAAACTATTGAGTCTGGATCATGTTATCTCAGTAGGAGAATGCGGACTGGATTTCGACAGAGACTTTTCTCCAAGACCCGTTCAGGAAAAATGCTACAGAGCACAGCTGCAATTGGCTGTTGAGGTTAATAAACCGCTTTTCCTGCATGAAAGATCAGCTTTTAAAAGATTTAATGAGATCACAGACGAATATCTTTCCAGACTGCCGGAAGCTGTTGTACACTGTTTTACAGGAACTCTGGAAGAAGCGAAAATTTATCTGGATAAAGGCTTTTATTTAGGATTTACCGGAGCAATAAGTGACGAGAAAAGATTCAGTCATCTGGAAGAAGTACTCAAATATACGCCTCTGGACCGGATGATGATTGAAACAGATGCTCCGTTTATGCTTCCGAAAAATATGCCGAGAACACAGAACCGCCGTAACGAACCATCTTATCTGCCCTATGTTGCACAAACGATTGCCCGCTGGAAGAAGATCAGTATTGCTGAAGTTGCAGATGAAACAACAGAAACGGCCAGGAATTTTTTCAGAATATAAAAAAGAGCTCTACCCATAAAGTAAAGCTCTTTTATTTCTGCAACACAAAGTTTCATGATTAATATTGTAGATTTAAGAAGTATTGATTCAATGAAACGGACGTTATCACACCGCTTCATCAGCGACGAAGTCACACCTCTTTGCCTTCTCAAAATAAAATATCAGGTTATTCAAACTTTGCGTTTATTTTAAATATCAAGCCAGATCAGAAACAGTCAGTCTGTTGATGAATACAGTTTCTAAAGACTTTTCAAAGCTGCTTCCAAAGCCAGTTCCATCATCGGCTTCAGGGCTTTTTCCCTTTCGTCGGCTGAGATCTTTTCGTGAGTAGGAATAATATCAGTAACGGTAAGAATCGTGGCTGCATTTTTTCCTAAATGCTGGGCATTGGCAAATAATCCGAAAGCTTCCATTTCTACTGCAGGACAGTTGTATTTAGTCGCGATAGCAGGAACGTTAGGATCTTTTCTATAGAAAATATCGCTGCTGTGTACATTGATCGCTTTAGCATCCAGAGAAAGCTCTTTAGCGGTTTCGTTGATCGTTCCAAAGATATTCCCCTGGTGAGAAAGGATTTCGTCTTCAATTTCCCAGGCGTATTTAGCGTAGGTACTTTCGCTGGCCGCATTTTCGATATTTAAAATATCAAAAAGTTTAAGATCCGTAGTATAAGCTCCGCAGGTTCCGATTCTGATGATCGTGTCTACCTCATATTCGGTGAATAACTCAAAAGAATAGATTCCGATGCTTGGGAATCCCATTCCGCTGGCCCCTACAGTAATTTCTTTGCCTTTATAAAGACCGGTATAATAAAAAATTCCTCTTGTTTTGCTTACCAGTTTAGCATCTTCCAAATAGTTTTCAGCAATATATTGTGCACGAAGCGGATCCCCCGGCTGTAATACTACTTTAGCAATTTCTCCTTTTTTTGCACTGATGTGAATACTCATAATTTTATTTTGAATGTGGGCAAAGATACTAAATATGTGAATTATGTGTCGTCAATTGTGAATAGTCAATCCGCGATGCTTGTGAATTTTTTTACGCTTATAAATTCACCATTGACTTGCGGAGCAAAATTGACCATTCACAACAATAACATTGCAAATCCGGAGCAACGATAGCATAATACAGAGCAGGTTCCCCAATATCCCGGAAGCTAATTTTGTATGATAAATAAAAATTTTAAAAATGAAAATTGAACATATTGCTATTTGGGTAAAAGACCTTGAAAAATCCAGAATGTTTTATCAGAAATATTTCGGAGCAGTTTCCAATAAAAAATACCATAATCCGGTAAAGAATTTTGAATCCTATTTCTTAAGCTTTGAAAACGGATGCCGTCTTGAACTAATGACTAAATCGGATATTCAGGAAAACGAAAACTCTTTTGAAGCACAGAAGTATGGAATTATACATCTGGCTTTTTCAACAGGAAGCCATGAAAAAGTGGACCAGCTTACAGAAACTTTAAGAAATGACGGATACCGGATTGCCGGAGAACCCCGTACAACAGGAGATGGTTATTATGAAAGTGTGATTCTGGATCCGGAGGGTAATATTCTCGAAATAACGGAATAGGGATAATGTCAATGGTGAATAGTGAATCCGCTTTGCTTGTGAATTTTTTACGCTGTTTCAATTCACCATTGACTTGCGCAGTAAAATTGACCATTCACAGGTAATATTCCTAAAAAATTTTATTCTCAGAGAAATAATTTTATTTTTGTTCAATGATGGAAAACAAATCCGCATTTTTAGATACCTTATTTCTGCTTCGGAAGGATGAATGTATTACAATCTTCACAGATCTTTATGAAATCTCTAAAAAAGAAGAACAGGAGGCTGCTGATTATTTCGAATCCGAATTTGAAAAAGAAAGATTGGAGTTTTTATCCGATCAGATCAGCTGTGACCGTGAAACAGCTGTCTGGGCGGCAAAAATTCTGTATCACAGCGCACAGTTATACCTGATCAGGAAAGATACAGCGAAGAATCTTGACAAATTAATTCCTCCGTTTAATGGCAAAAGAAATGTCTCAGCCTTATTATCGGCGGACCTGTCACTGCGGTTTTTACCACAGACGATTTCTGCTTTACAATCTGCCGATCCGGAAGACCCGTTGATCAAAATGCTGGAAAATATCCTCCTTCAGTTTCATTATTCAGGAGTTGGATTTGATCTGGATCTTGAAAACATCAACTGGGAAGAAGAATTAAAAGATAAAACCTATCGGAAACTCTATCTGGAAAGGATTGTAGAAAAAAAATCCTACAGACTGGCCGAAATTCCATACATCAATCAACTGTTGATCGCGGAGTTTGGGCTACATAAAGATATTTTCTGGAGAGAATTAAAAATGAGTGAGAATGGAAATTAGTTCGGCCGTAACAATGGGCCTGGCTGCAGGAACCTATCTGTTTTTATTTTGCATAATATCATATTATACCAATAATCTTCTTTTTAGGAAAAATGTGGGTGAAATCGGTATGTTCATCTCTTTTGGAAAACCGCTGTACAAATATTATCTGAAAAACGGGATCAAAATAAACTTTGGATATGTTCCTTTAGGAAGCTATATCACCTTTAAAACCCACGAACTTCCTGTCCCTGTATCAGTAGATGATGCAGAAGCGGCATACAATAAAAGAAGGATTAAAATCCTTAATCTCGTGGTATTGGCTGTCATTGTACTGGCTCTTTTTACAGCGAGTTATATCATAGGTTATGATCCTGTTAAAATATTCAAAGATATTCTTTCCATTGAATACCGTTTAATCACGCAGAAGCTGCTTTATAAAGACCTTGCTTCGGCTGTTTTTGACCGTTATGAAATGTATGGTAAATACTTCTTTCTTTGCTTTGTGCTTGTAGTACAGTTTATAATCTCATTAGTGCTGGTCTTTGTGCTGTCACTTTGGGACTATTTAGGATTAATCCTGGGTATTCTTTTATTGATTGCTTATTTTAAATATAATTTGGCTTTTTTTATATTTCCGGTTAATTTTTACATAGATTCGCTTCTTACACTTGTCATAAGTGGGTTTATATATTTTTTACTGCTTAGATTTTTTATTAAATAAATACTAATGAACCATAATATTACAAAACTCAACACCGTTCTTAATTACGTAAAAGATACCTTCATCGGGAAAAATGATGTGGTAGATCTTTTGGGAATCTGCCTTCTGGCAAGAGAAAATGCCTTTCTGTACGGACCTCCCGGAACCGCAAAATCTGCAATCGTAAGAACACTTTCCAACACGGTAAAAGATGGGAAAAACTTTGAATACCTTTTAACCCGTTTTACAGAGCCGAACGAGATTTTCGGTCCTTTCGATATCAGAAAACTAAAAGAAGGGGAACTTCTTACCAACACAGAAGGAATGATGCCGGAAGCCTCTATGGTATTCCTGGATGAGATATTCAATGCCAACTCGGCGATTCTGAACTCTCTGCTGATGGCTTTAAACGAAAAGATATTTAAAAGAGGAAAAGAAACCAAACATTTACCGGCATTGATGTTTGTCGGAGCAAGTAACGTTCTTCCTGAAGATGAGGCTCTGAATGCCTTATTCGACCGTTTCCTGATCAGAATCAATGTAGATTATGTAAATCCTGACCTTCTTCAGCAGGTGCTTTTAGCCGGAAGAAAACTGGAAAATCCGGTGGAAACGGAAACCCCTGAAATCCTTTCCGGTGAAATCAGAGAACTGCAGAATCTGTGCAGAACTATTGATCTGAAACCTATTTATGAAGTATATCTAAATACCATCATCAGCCTCAGAAATACAGGAATTGCCATTTCCGACCGTCGTGCTGTAAAACTACAGAACCTGATCGCTGCAAGTGCTCTGATCTGTGGAAGAAACGAAGCAATTCTGTCAGACCTTTGGGTACTGAAACATATCTGGGATACCGAAGAACAGATTGAAATTCTGGAGGGGATCATCAACAGGACCATAGAAAAAGATGAAAATCCGAAATCCCATCCCCAGGCCATGCAGAATAAAACCCCGAATCCTGAAGAAATCATGAAAGATGTAAAAATTTTGGTTGAAAAATGGAACGGCGATGCATTGAGTTTTGAAGAACAGAATGTAATCAAAGATAAGCTGAGATACCTTCAGACCCGCTGCGACTGGATCCGAAATCCGGAACAGAAACAATATATTCAACAGGAAATAGAAAGTTTATGGCAGAAAATCCTTCAAAGCGTGTAAAAGAATTCTGGGCAGAACTTCCGCGGGCAGGTGAAGATTTTTTAGGCTCAATCCGGGACTGGAAAAATATTCAGATCGCATTGGAAGAAGATGTGATCTGGATGAAAGGCTTTACCGGAGAACAGGCAGTTTCACCGGAAATTCAGCAGTTACCTGACTTTTTACTGTATGAATTGAGAGAAGGTCTCTTATTCAGGAAAGATGCTTTGGTTCCCAGTAAAAAAGTGAGAACCGCTTTGCTATGGACGCCTATTGATAAAGCTTTACGGCTTACTTTTCCACCGTCCAACCAGAATTTTTTTGGAATTGATGAAAAAGTAAAGGTCAGACTGGTTCCAAGTGAGGAAGAACAGCCTGTTATTGCCTTATTAAGCCTTATGGATGAGATTAAAGAAGCAATAATTGCCTTTCCGAAATTTAAACTGGAAAAAATAGACTGGACGGTTATTAATGATAAATCCCTGTTTTTGGGAACACCATTATTAAGCCTTCCGGGGAAAACCCTTTGGATGAAAGACCATCATCTTCTTCCGGCGGGTTATGATTTTGAATTTAAAAATTTAAGCACTCTGTTACAGAGAAAATATAATGCAGCTCAGGACATGTGGCTTTTATGGAATGAAAACGGAAGTGTTTTACCTCTTGATAAAACCGATTTCCGTAAACTTTCCGTAAGCTCATTTCGTCTGACTGAAAAATCAAAGGAATGGATCTGAACGAATATTTCCAATCATACCAAAACTATTTCTGGGAATGGACTACCGATAAAGATGTTCCGGATCCCACAGGCTATCATGAAAACAACCTTATCATCATTCCGAATGTAGGGGCGGTAGCGTATAGACCTTACATTATGGAAATTCTGAAAGAGTTGATGCTGCAGGGGTTCCCGCCCTTCGGAGCATTATTGCTGGTGCTGTATGCCTCTCAGGATGGATACCTGAATTTAGACGGAATATATTATTATCTGAATAAAGTACAGACGGAAAGCAAAGAGGAAGTCCGTTTGGATATAGAATCAGGATTTAAATTTCTTGAAAACCTGAAAAATCTGGGACCGCGTTATAAAACCGGACAAAATAGGATTATGCTTTTACAGACCCTGTTCAGACATACTCCGCGTTTGGTGAGATCCTCTACAAGTGCAGACATGATCTTAAAAGGATTTGCCAGAAGACCTCACAGCCTTGCCGATTCGGCAGAGAAAAAAGAGTTGACAGATGCCGTTAAAATAAAAGACATCCGCACGTTAGCGATATTAAATGAGAAATTTCCGTCGGTAGAATCCATCATCAATGTCATGAAAGGGACCGTTGATATTCCTGAGCTGGAAGATGAAGTGGCCGAAGAAGAAACTACCGTTGAAACCAATAAAGATTTCATTCAGGAACTGATTGAAGAACCAAAAACTTTTCAGGTAGGAAGCCTGATCAAAAGAATCTGGAGCGGCCTGAAAATTCCTATGCGTCATCTTTCTCCCGGAGAACAGCCCATCGGAGGAATTTCTGATATGACGAATAAAGGAGAGCTTCATCGGATGCTTTTATCAGAATTTGCCAATGAAGATGATGTTTTCATGAATCGTGTTGCTAATAATGAAGCATTATATATCCAGCGGGAAATTCCGCCTGAAGAAAATATCTTTGAAAGAATTATTTTAATTGATACTTCTATAAAAAACTGGGGAACCCCAAAAGTATTAGCATTTGCCTCAGCTATTGCCGTGATCAAACATCCCAAAGCCCACTCCGAATGTAAAGTTTTTGCATTAGGACAAACTATTGTGCCGGTTTCTCTGGATAAGGTGGAAGAAGTAGTAGAAAACCTCAACCATGTAAGTCCGGTACTGGAGTCTTCCCAGGCTCTGGAAAAGTTCTTTGAAGAAGATCACAAAGAAAAGGATCTTGAAGTTTTTTTCATTACTCATCAGGATAATCTTGCTAACCATAAATTACAGAAAGTAATTAACGAAAACAGAGACCGTCTGAAATTTCTTGTAACAACTTCTGCAGACGGAGAACTGAATTTCTACAAACATCATAAAGGAACAAGAAAACATATTCAAAAGATTCTGCTTCCGTTGAAAGAGTTGTGGGCGAATCCTCCACAGAGAAGATCGAAGGCTCCTCAGGATTCCCGTAACGGAAAGAAAACAGATCTTCCGTTGAATTATCCAATCCTGTTTCCTTCTCCGGTTGGCCAGATTGCCCAGTTCATGTATGAAGGAGAATACTTTATTTTAAGCAGCAAAAAGCAGCTGCTCCGAACTTATCTGTCTGATAATTATTACAACAGGGAGTATTATGACCGTCATAAAACCCATCATGGCTGCGAGGTTCTGTTTGAAAATATCTCTATAAGGCCCAAAGGACAGTTTGCCTTGGCAAAAAACAAACAGCAGCAGTTCATCCTGTGTCAGTATCAGCCGGATAAAAAGCTGATTTCAAAGTTAAACCTGAACACCAAAGAATATTCAGAACTGAATATTACGGGAAAAATTATTCCACAGGAATTTAAGCTGGTTTATTTTAACAGGAATTTTTATCTGTTTTACCCGAAAGCTCCCTGGATTTCCGAAATTAACTTAGAAGGAAATATCTCTATTGAACAGGTTAAAAATGATGAAGAGATTGCCAGAAGCTATTCTAAGATAGAAATAGAACTGAGTAAATTATCCTCCGGAATCAGAGTTCTAAGCAGTTTCAACAGAATCGGGATCAATTCGGAAAATAAGCTGGTGATTTCCAACCATGAATTGCATAAAAATTATGTCAACACACTGACCTTGCGTAAAAATAAGCATCAGATAAAAATTTTTGCAGGTAAGAATAAAAACAAATTCAGTTTTTCCGATGGAAGCGACATCATTACAGATTCCCGAGGGGTGCTGACATTTAAAAGCAGTAACAAAAATATTCCGGAATTTTATATTCCTTCTGCAGAAAATAGTTTTCTGGCGATGGCTGCAGATACCGAATTTAGTGGTTCCGAATATTTCCTGCCGGATCACACTCTGCTAAAGGTGAGAAAAATGGAAGATATGTATGAAGAGTATTTGAAAAGATTTATAGATCAGATTGTGGAATATGGAACTTAGAATAAAACCTTTTCCGAAGAATAATTATCCTAAAAAAGGGCTTTTAATAAAAGGTTCCTCACCATTCACATGGTTATATGAGATGGAAACTTTAGGCATAGATCTTGATCATGTCCGCTCTTTTGCGATTCCTTCCAACGAGCCGAACGGAATATATGGGTGTTTCCTCATATTTAACGGTTCTGCTCCTGATGAGATCGGACGAAATGCTTATTTTCAGTGTGTGGATGACAAATTGTTTATTCCAGAGAATACGATTTTCTATCCCAAAGTAAATCCTGAAGACTGGCTGAATACAGATGCGGAATTTCTGATTATGCATCCTGAATTTGGTATGGTGAAATTAAATGAAGATATCGACTGGATCTCATTAATTCAGCATCCGGAACAGTCAAAAGATACAATCCGAAAACCATCCAACGGGGTAAAGATTCCCCAGAAAATTGAGAGCTATACCGTAGAAATGGACGATGACCAAGTTCTGGAAGCTCTTGAGAAACCGAAGACCGAGGAAGAATGGATGAAAAGCCTGCCTTTCGATCTGAAAAAAGTAATGGCCGGCAATAAAAAAGAGATTGAAAAATACCTGAACTATATTGAAAAATACCCTGACAGGGCTGTAGATCTCGGAGTTCCGCTGGATGTGATGGGAACCTCAAGAGGAGATGGTTTCGGGAATTTTAAATTTGGAAATCCCTGGCTGGATAAGCTTTTTGGAGGAAAAGAAAATGCAAGCGGTTCCGGGCGGGATTACCGCTGGGTTTTCTGGGTAATTTTACTGGCAATCGGCCTGGTCAGCATGTTTAGGCATTGGGGTGAAAGTGAGCCTGCAAAAAATGCTACAGCTTCCTCAGGTGAAATTTATACAGGACCGGGCAAAGAGCAGGATCCGAATCTAATGAAGCCTGTGGTAGCTTATCAGTCAGGCGTTACTGATATTGATATGAAAATAGATTCTATGTACGGCCGGAAAAGACGTGAGCTGATGCAGGAAAGTGTTTTGGCCAACATGATGTACCATAATCCAAAAAAAGAAACCACCTACAAGGAATATCTGGATAAAGGAGGAAGGCCTATTGAAAACATTTATAAAGATATTGATGGCATAAAAGCTAAAGTCAAAACATCTGAAGATTCCCTTAAAAAAGTGTACCGCAAGAGAATTACAGAATATATCGGGCAGAATGAAGCGGGCTACCGGCAGAAAATTAAAGATTCCATCAAAAAAGCCAATCCCGGAAAAGCTGTAGACAATGGAACTGTGAAAACAGTCTGGAAGAAAAAGCAGGTGCTGGTGGAAGATTCGCTGGGCCGTCTTTACGGAACAAAAGAATATGCTGATACACCGGTTTATAAGAATGAAAATTCAGACATTGGCGAAATAGAAATTAAGAAGCCTTATCAGAAGCAGAACATTTCCTTTTCGGATATTTTCTGGCTGATTGTAGCCATGACAGGAGCTGTTGGTCTCTACTCCTTCATTATTAAAAAAAGATCCCTGAACGTTGGTGGAGATCATGTTCCGGGCGGAGTCAAGATTTTCCTGATGATTGTTCTGGTAGCCATGCTGGCCTATATTTTCTATCCTTTGATTGAAATGTACGGTTACAACTGGTTCGTATGGATTCTCATCATTTGCGTTATACTCCTTCTTTACCGTTTGTTCAGTGAAGATAAAACCATTTTAAAATCAGATAAAGATGAATAGGCAGAAGTTTATAGATAAATTCATGGCGGCATTTTTCATTCTGGCGATCCTTAAGATCATCGGAATTCTGGCGCAGCTTTTTCATCAGAGTTTTTGGGAGGTAATATGGACCCTGGTTGTTTTCGCTTTTGTGGCCATTATGATTTTTGCCGTTCTGCTTCGTCTTGAAAAGAAAGAAAAAGGACAAAATTCATCAGGAGGAAAGAGCAGGGGAGGAAGTGTCTATATAGAAACCTCTATTTTTGATAAGATCAGAAACAAATACGAAGAGCTGGCAGAAAAGTACATCGCAGAAAAGGATTACAAAAAAGCGGCAAAAGTTTATATGAATCTTCTTCAGGATCATTACCGAGGGGCAAGAACATTGGAAGACGGAGGCTTTTATACCGAAGCAGCAGTTGTTTATCTTAAAAAACTGAAGAACAGAACAGATGCTGCAGCCTGCTATGAAAAAGCAAAGCAGTACAAAAAAGCTATTGACCTTTACAAAGAACTTGAACAAAAAGAAAAAGTGGGTGACCTGTACAGGATCATCAACGATATAAAAAATTCCAATACCTATTATCAGATGGTGGTGGATGATTATGTGAGCAACAGCCAGATGGTGAAAGGCTCTCTGATCTACCGCAAAAAAATGGAAATGCCGGAAGAAGCACAAAAAATCCTGCTGAAAGGCTGGGAAGAAAACAAGGATGCTTTCAACTGCCTGAATAATTATTTTGCGAATATCTTTGATGTGAAACAGCTCGAACATTCCATTCAGGAACTCTATCAGAAGACACCTGAAGATAAAAAGATCATTTACCTTGATGCCATGAAGCATGAATTTAAAAAAGATCCGAAGCTTCAGACAGCAACCCGGAACATCGCTTACGAAATCATCACCGAAAAGGTAGCAGGACATTCCGAAATTGTCAACGAACTGAAACATTTTAATCCGGATGATGAGGTGATCCTGAAAGATATTTCCAGATATAAGACAGGACGGAATAAGATGTTCAGGAATTAATGCTTTTTAAAAGTTAAAAGGTAAAAAGATTTCATTGAAGCATTATACCTAAAAAAGTATCTTTGATGTTTCCTTAATTGATCTTAAAACTTAAAGAGTCTTAATGGTTCAAATAAAAATAAAAATGGATCACACCAACAAATACCTTTATTTAAAGCACGAAGGCAAAAATGCATATAAGATCGTTCTTGAAGCTACAGGAAATGGGAAAATGCCTTTGCAGGGAGTAAAGAAAATCAGAGAAATATTTCCGTTTCTTTATCTAGCCGAAGCCAAGGAAATTGTCGTCATTGCAACTTCTGAGTACAAAAGCTTATATGATTATCCGGGAAGCTTATTCAAAGAGCTGGAAGAGTTAAATGATTCAACAAACGAGTCGTCTATTTGAGATCTCAAAAAAACAAGCTAATCAAGGCTTCTGAGCCATTATTTTTATTCCCCTACCTTGTGAAGATTATCAATTAATTAAGAAAAAGATTTATCTTTGCGCCATAAAAATATGAAACTACAAAGAACACATATCAATGCAGAACTATGCGAAAGCCCTTCAATAAAGGGATTATTCGTGTATGATTGGATGATATTGAGTGAGGCGAAATGTGCATTCTTTGGAAATTATTTACAGTGAACCCGTAAAAATTTTATCAAAATATAGCAAAAACGCCTCGGTTGCCGGGGCGTTTTTTGTGTTTTCAGGGCAAAAATTATTTAGAACGAAAAAAAATAACCATAGAAGTAAAAATTTTTTAATTAACAATGAACAATTAATAGGAAAATAAAGCGTGATAAGTAACCCAGTGAGAGACAGTCATTTAGGTATTTAAGAGATCTGCAATCTATTGCAGATAGGAATTTTCTATTCTGAATTTTAATTGTAATTAATTGATTTTCAAATAGTTAATTGAAAAATAAATTTGCAGGTTTCAAAATTTCATATTTACTTTGCAACCGAAAATTGAAAGCAACAGGTTTTCAGGATTCATTTAATAATTTAAAAACAAACAGTACAATGCTACAATTACATAACATACAAAGTCAGTTTTCAAAACTACACGGACAAGAACCGATGGAGCTGTGGTATGCGAATATTCTTGATTGTGGATTTATTGATAAAAAGGTGCTTATATACGTAGGTCTCTCATGACCCGACACGTAAAAATATAGTAAGCGCCTCCCGAAAAGAGGCGCTTTTTTTATGGTTTCTTTAGCTTATTTGGTAAAGCGCCGGTCTGTGGAACCGGAGAACAGGGTTCGATCCCCGGAGATACCCCAAATAAAAAGATCCTATAGCTCAATTGGTTAGAGCGTCGGCCTGATACGTCGAAGGTTGAAGGTTCAAGTCCTTCTGGGATTACAAAAAATGGTCTATTGAGGTAATGGCTAACCTGCCCGACTGTTTCTTGGGCACTGCGGGTTCGATTCCCGCATAGACCGCAAAGGTTCAGGGAAGATTTCAGCTCCGGCTGTCTCCCGGAAAAGATATCAGAAGCTGAACCTGAAAAACTGGAAAGATAACGGTGGTTGTTTACCCGCCTTGGACGCGGGAGGATGCAGGTTCGAATCCTGCTTTCCAGACCAATGCTCCATTAGCATAGAGGTGAGTGCATCCGGCTTTCTACCGGACGACAAGGGTTCGATTCCCTTATGGAGTACAACAGTGAAACAGTCAACAGCCATTCACAAATGGTAAACGATTTCGTAGCTCAAGTGGTTAGAGTATCGGTTTCATAAGCCGAAGGTTGAAGGTTCGAGTCCTTCCGAAATTACAAAAATGATTCTGTAGCTCAATGGTAGAGCGCTGGTCTGTTAAACCAGAAGTTGAAAGTTCGAGTCTTTCCGGAATCGCGGATAACTAAATGTTAATTGTTTCAAAAGAGAAGAAGAAAGGGTTTGTCAAGAGCAGAAGATCTTTACGCCAAAACACAATACAGACAGACTTTTTCTTACCTCAAAAATGATGGTTCGCCGAAGTGGAAGAGTCGGGGCGGTCTGCAAAACCGTTGCGTGAGCTGAGTGGGTTTGAATCCCATAGCCATCTCAAGGAAGAAGCTGGAAAATGAAGAAAGAGAAAAATAAGGCTGAATAACCTTCAGCAATGATGAAAACTAGTTAGTTCGAAAAAATAAAAGCCTGTCAAGCGCAGAAGTTCTTATATCAAAAAAAAAAATTAAGACAGGCTTTATTTTTTCAAAAAAGGAAGTGCGCCGGAGTTGGAGAGTCGGGGCAGACTGTAACTCTGTTGCTTCATAGCTGAGTAGGTTCGAATCCTACCACTTCCACCAAAAACCACCGGTAATGTAACGGCAGCATGCAGGAACTATACTCTTGTTGTTCAGGTTCAATTCCTGGTCGGGCGGTTTTTTAATAAAAGATAAAAATTGATGATAGGCTTCAGAAAAGAAGTCTTGATCAGGAAACATACATTACTCATGGAAAGAGAAAAGTTTGTCAAGCGCAGAAGATCTTTACAAACACTAACAGGCATAGTTTATTAATAGACAGACTTTCTCTGACCTTTTTAAAAATGATCAGTAATGAGCAATAAGTAATGAGTACTTTCAGACATTACCTATTACTCATTACCCATCATATAAGTACGCGGGAATGGCGGAACTGGCAGACGCACTTGATTTAGGCTCAAGGTATTGGGGGTTCGAATCCCTCTTCCCGTACAAAATTATCAGTAATGAGTGATAGGCAATAAGTAATTTCAAACATTACCGATTACTCATCACAAAACCCGGAAGAGTGGTGTACAAGGTGTGCACATTAGTCTGAAAAACTAAAGGTACAGGTTCGATTCCTGTCTGTTCCACAAAACAGCATAACACTGATCCATAGTGTAACTGGCAGCACCCAAGATTTTGATTCTTGGAGTTCAGGTTCGAATCCTGATGGATTAGCAAAAAATACTCCGATAGTGTAATGGTAGCATCCCGGTCTCCAAAACCGTTGGTACTGGTTCGAATCCGGTTCGGAGTGCAAAAAATGAATGATTGAAAACATTCAAAAAATAATTTTTATGAACTATAGAATTGAAACGTAGAATTTAAAATGTAAAAAAATGGAAACGCAACACGAAACATGGCAGAACATGAATGGAAAAATTTTCCGTAACTCTATCACACAGCTGGTAGAAGAAGCCATCATCCGCGAACTGGCAGCCGGGCACCGTCTGAAAGTATGTGTAGGATCAGATTCCCACGTATACGGAGAGGCCATCAATTATGCTACGGCAGTAGTATTCGTTCGTGAAGGAAAAGGAGCGTTTACCTTTATCAGAAAAGAAAGAGAGATACAGACGATCAGTATCAAAGAAAGGATGCTGAATGAGGTGAACAGATCCGTAGCAACAGCCTACGCTATCTGTGCCGTTCTGGATGCTTATGGCGTAGAAATGGAGGTACACGCAGACATTAATACCGACCCGGAATTCAAATCAAACACCGCTTTGAAAGATGCCATGGGATACATTCTCGGAATGGGGTATGTCTTTAAAGCAAAACCCTTTGCCTTTGCAAGCTCCAACTGTGCCGATATGATGGTTTAATCTTTTTGATCTGACAATGAAAACAGTTTTAATTATTAATGGAGAAAACTACTGGGATGATTACTTTGCCGGATTCAACACTATCCGGAAAAAAGTTCAGACCTCGGAATGTATCATAAAAAATGATGTTCTCTACGTCGCAGATGTGGAAGGAGCATGCAGCCCGGATGTCATATTCTGGAGATTGGGAGCTGTAAATCCTGAAGCTAAGCATAGAAATATGCTTGAATTGATTCAATATTCAGGAGTACCCTGCATCAACTCAGCGGAAACCCTGCTGAAAGGATACGACAGATTATCCATGTTGAATACGCTTAAAAAACTGGAATTACCGGTTATAGATTTCAATGCAGCGACAGGAACAGCTCATCTGAAAAATCTGGAAATGCCGTTTCCGTTTGTTGTTAAAGTGGGAAACCACCATGGCGGATATGGAAAAAGTCTGGTATCCGATGAAGAGCAATGGGAAGAACTTAAAGACCTGCTGTTTATTCATCAGGATTATGTAACGGTTGAGAAATTCATTGATTATAAATATGATATACGCTATCTGGCCGTCAATGATAAAGTATGGGCTATGAAAAGAAAAGGCAGATATTGGAAAGCCAATTCATTAACCCAGGAATACCAGATTATTGAACCTGAAAAAGAGTGGATAGGAAACGTAAAACTGTTACAGGAAAATATTAAAGCGGATATTGTAGCTATTGATGTTCTGGAAACAGAAAATGGAGAAAAAACAATTGTAGAATATAATGATATTCCCGGTCTTACCGGATTCCCGGAAGAAGCAAAGCTGGAACTATCAGAAACTGTGAAAAACAAATAAAAGAGAACCTTAAAAACTAGTAACCATGTATTTTTTAATTCAGGCTAATGTATATTTAGATCCCGACCATTACAGGATTTTTGATGCTCTGGAAGAACTGGGTATTGATTATGAAGTGATCAATATTCCTCCAACGGCAGAAAAAATAGATTTCAAAACAGACCGTAAGGATGTTTTTGTATATGGTTCGGTGACAATTGCAAGACTGGCCAGACAAAATTCAGACTGGTTTCCCGGTTCTTTTTACGGAGGAAATCATTTATATGAGGTTTATTCTCAATATTATGGCGAAAATCTCCTGAATCATACCATTTCCGTACATAAAATCTCAGAAGCTTTACCTTGGAGAAAGGATGAAATGAAATTCATTAAACCTTACACAGAAGCAAAGATTTTTACAGGAAAAGTTTTCACAGAAGCAGAATGGAACGATTTCGTTTTTGAATCACTGGAAAATTCGTCCAACAGGATTACAAAAAATTCTCTGGTACAGGTTTCCGAAGCTAAACGAACGGTAAAAGAAGCAAGACTTTGGATTATTGGCGGACAGATTATTGATGGAGGCTATTATAAATTCAATGATAATGCTCCTTTTGAAGAAACAGTTTCAGAAGACGGATTAGCTTTTGCCCGTGAAATGATTCAGCTTTTCAATCTTGAAGAAGCCTTTGTAATGGATATTTGTTTTACAGATGAAGGCTGGAAAATTGTTGAAATCAACTGTATCAACAGTTCCGGATTTTATCCCAATACCAATGTGAAAAGTATTATCAGAGCTTTGAATATTTACTTTTCCCAATAAAAAATACAGAATGTTTTTATACGATAAAGTCATAGTCATTGATATTGAAGCGACCTGCTGGGCAAAAGGAGAAGTTCCCGAAAATTCAAAAAGAGAAATTATTGAAATCGGGATCTGCAAACTGAATATGTCAGACGGAAGCATAGAAGATAAAAGAAGCTATCTGATCAAACCTTTACAGTCAGAAATAAGCGAATACTGTACAAACCTTACAGGAATTACTGCTGAAAAACTGGAAAATGAAGGAATGACTTTTCAGGAAGCCTGTTCCAATATCAAAAACAGATACAATTCCCTGCACAGAACCTACGCCGGCTACGGTGGATTCGACAAATCGATTATGGAAAGCCAGTGCAGCGAATTGGGAGTGAAATTCCCTTTCAGTGAGACCTATCTCGATCTGAAAGTGATGTTAAGTCTAATGAGCGGTGAAAAACCGATCGGACTTCTGAAAGAACTCGAAGCAAGAAATATCAGTTTTGAAGGAAGTGCACACAGTGGTGCAGATGATGCCTTTAATACGGCAAAGCTTCTGTATCATGTTTTAAAAAAATAAAGCAATGGAAATAACCAAAAGATTATTGTTTCTGGATGATATAAGATACCCAATTGAAGCGTATCATTATACAAAGAAGGACATTTTCCTCAGAAAAGACTGGCATATCGTCCGGAATTACGAACAGTTTGTCAACAGGATTTTGGAAAAAGGACTTCCGGAAATGATTTCTTTTGACCACGACCTTGCCGATGAACATTATTTAAAACCGGATACCCTGGAGTTTGTTGAGAAAACAGGCTACGACTGTGCAAAATGGCTCATAGAATACTGTATGGATAACTATTTAGACTTACCAAAATTCTACTGCCACTCCATGAATCCCGTAGGAAAAGAGAATATTCTAAACCTATTAAAAAATTTTAAGAACCATTAAATTAATAACGGATTGAATTATAAGAATATTAAGATGAATTTCACTTTAAAATGTGCTGTCTATGAAAAATCTTTGATTTTTTCCTTAATTAAACTTAAAACTTACCAGAATCTTAATGGTTTAAAACAACATTAAAAACTAAAAAATGATTTTCAAAACATATAACGCTATAGAAAATGCTTACCAGGCCCGCGTGATCGATCAGATCAGGATTCAGGGTTTTGGGGATGAGGTTTTCATCGTACAGGAGAAGGTCCACGGTGCTAATTTCTCTTTCTTTACCGATGGAAAGGAAATTAAGATTGGAAAACGGACCGCTTTCATCGAAAAAGATGATAAATTTTATAACGCACATCAGATTTTGGAACGTTACAGAAAAAACGTAACCGATTTGTTCCATAAAGTAAAAACGCTGTTTCCGGATCTTGAAACCGTAGTCATCTATGGTGAATTGTTCGGCGGAGGCTACAAACATAAAGAGGTTGCACCCGTAAAAGATGCCGTAAAAGTACAGGCAGGGGTGGAATATGCACCTTATAACGAATTTTATGCTTTCGACATCAAGCTGAATGGAACCACTTATCTGGATACAGACAAAGCCAATCAGATTTTTGAGGAAACCGGATTTTTCTATGCTAAAATTCTATTCCAGGGAACTCTGGAAGAAGCTTTGAAGTACCCGAATGCCTTTAATTCAAAAATTCCGGGATGGCTTGGCCTTCCTGAAATAGAGGATAATAGGTGTGAGGGAACCGTGGTCAAAACTTTAAAAACCCGTTATTTTGGAAACGGAGCCAGGATTATTCTTAAAAATAAGAACGAAAAGTGGGTCGAAAAATCCAAAGTAGAGAGAAAAGAAAGGAAAACCATTCAAAAACAGGTCAATTTCAGTGAAAAAGCTCAGGAAATCTGGAATGAAATTCAGAAATACGCTACTGTTAACAGATTGAATAACGTAATGAGCAAGATCGGCGAATTTGAACCTAAAATGATGGGACAGGTAATTGGCCTTTTCTCACAGGATATCCTGACTGATCTTGAAAAGGATTTCCCCGGCATTTTTACAGCAATAGAAAAAGATGAGCAGAAAAGAATCAATAAAAAACTGAATTCTTTAGCCATTGATGTGATAAAAGAAGAGCTGATGACTCTTAAAGTGTAGTTTCGGTAAATTTTTACCGGAACTTTTTTATGTGTACAATCCCACAGCAGAAGCTTTTAAAAAAAAACTTCTGTGATAAAAAACCAGAAAAAATGATACAGGCAGAAATAAAAAGTCTTTTAAAAGAAGACATCAGCATATTGGTGAAAATTCCGAACTCCGGAAAGCATTATCTGTGTGACTGCGGGGAAGCAAGCCTACTCACGGTGAAGGAAGCACAGTCGGTTTCGGCAATATTTATCAGTCATACCCATATTGATCATTTCTCCAATTTCGATGGAATATTCAGACATCAGATAGGGAGCGGAGAAAAAGTTGTGATCTGTGGTCCGGAAAATATTCACCGGCAAGTTGAAGCCAGATTAAAATCCTATACCTGGAATTTAATAGATGAAGGTGCCATAGCTTATGAAATCCGGGAAATTGTTGCAAAAGACAAAATAAATATTTACACCATTCATCCTCCGCTCTGGAATGCAGAGCAGGCAGGAAGTCAGGATTTCCTTTTTAAAGATGAATCTGTGGAAGTTGATTTTGCAGTTCTCGATCATAAGACAGCTTCTGTGGCTTACTTATTCAAAGAAAAAGATTCCGTGACATTCCATGAAAATGCCTCAGAATTTAAAAAAGGAAAATGGATCAGTGAACTGAAAATAGCTTTTGAAAACAACAATTCGGATAAAGAAATTGAAATTGAGGGAACGGTGTACAAAGCTTCAGATCTCTTTTATCATTTAACACGTACCGAAGGCTATAAACTGGGCGTTATCATGGATCATGCAGTGTCTGAAGACAATTATAAAAAGATAAAAGCAGTTTTCAAAGGAGCGGATAAAGTATACATTGAAACCTTTTACAAAGATGAAGATCAGGAATTTGCAACAGCTAATTATCACAGTTTTGCTTCAGCATCCGGAAAGATCATGAACGAATGTGGAGTAAAAGAAGCTGTTCCCGTTCACTTTTCAAGAAGATACACCGAAAGTGATGTACAGGAAATTGAAACCGCTTTTTATAAAGCATTTCAGACCGTTAAAAACAATTAGTAATTAAACTTTACAATCATAAAGCCGAATCAACAGAGCATTTTATGGTTGAACAAAAACAATTAAAAAAAATGAAACCAAATATTTTTTTCACGGCAGACCATCATTTCGGTCATGCCAATATTATAAAATTCTCAGAAAGACCTTTTGAATCATTGGAACAGATGAATGAAGAGCTTATCAAGAGATGGAACGAGAAGGTTGGTGTCAATGATACCGTCTATCATTTAGGCGATGTCAGCCTCGGTAAACCTGATTTTACCAAAGAAGTCCTTGACAGATTGAACGGTAAAATCCACCTGATAAAAGGCAACCATGAAGGCGCGGCACTTACCTATCCCAAACGTTTCGAATCCATCAGAGATTACCACGAACTGAGAGTTGATGAACCGGACAACAGCAATAGCAATCAGAAAATTATTCTTCTGCATTACGCCATGCGCAGCTGGAACGGCTCTCACCGCGGAGTTTGGCAGCTCTACGGTCATTCACACGGAACATTACCGGACGATGAAATGGCCCTGAGCTTTGACGTGGGAGTTGACTGTCATAATTTTTACCCGATTTCTTATGAAGAAGTCAAAGAAATTATGAAACGAAAAAAGTGGACACCCCCGTTTGCCCCAAGAAATTAAATTTAAAATAAAAAAGGGAGAAAGAAAATTGAGAAAGACCATATTAACTTCCATCTTCTGGCTCCCATCTTCCCTCTTTAGAAAATGTAAACCAATGAAAACAACAGAAAATATATTAATTATAGACCTTGAAGCCACATGTTGGGATAACCGCCCGCCCAGAGGTCAGGAAAGTGAGATCATTGAGATCGGAGTATGCATCATGAATGCAGCTACCGGCCGTATCTCCCAAAATGAAGGAATTTTAGTGAAACCGCAATATTCAAAAGTAAGTCCGTTTTGTACAGAACTGACTTCCCTTACCCAGAAAATGCTGGACGAAGAAGGTGTGATGCTGGAAGATGCACTGGACATTCTGCGTGCAGAATATGATTCCGAAGACCTTACCTGGGCCAGTTACGGAAATTACGACCTGAATATGCTGCAAAGCCAGGCCAGAAGATTTAACGTGGATTATCCGCTGAGTTATGACCATATCAACGTGAAAACCCTGTTCGGCCAGCTGCATCCAACAGTCAGGAAAAGTGTCGGAATGGCCAGAGCTCTAGGTGAACTGAATATGAAACTTGAAGGTACTCACCATCGAGGAGTAGATGATGCGAAAAATATTGCTAAAATCCTTTACTGGTGCCTGAATCAGGCTTAAAAATAGGAGTGAAATTCACTTAAAATCCGTATATTTAAAGAAATAACCTGTACCTGAAATGATTGAAAAAATTAGCCCGATTGAGCACATCAGAATGCGTCCGGGAATGTATATCGGAATCCCAAACCATTATGGAATTCTGGAAATGTTAGGCTATTTGATAGAGGATTTTTTTAAAGCAGGTATTGATGAGATACATTTCTCTCTGAAAGATGATAATCAATTGATTATTGAAGGATTTGGTAAAAAAAGTTTACTGTTACTAAGCAATACTTTAAAGAATGTTGATTCACATTTTAGTAAAAATTGTCCTTTCTCTCTTATCGAAATTCTGGCACTAAGTGAATCATCAGAAATGATGGTTAATGATAATGGTAATCAGTATGGAATAAGATCAGATAAAGGAAAATTGAAGGAGCTTACATCCGTTTTTCAGGAAACATGTAACAATATAAAAATAGACTATATCCCCGATCGGGAAATTTTCAAAGACCTTTGTCTTAATTATGAAATACTTAATCATTTATTCAGAAGATATGCCTTTCTGAATCCTGAAATTAAGATTAAAAGTGTCAATGAATTAAACAAAGATCAACAAGTCAATATTTTTCACTTTCCCAATGGAGTTTCTGAGATCATGGATTACGAACTTGAAAAAAGATTTCTCTATTACAGTCCTTTTTTTAAATTGGATTTCCAAAAGAAAACGGAATTTTCTTATGCGGTTGCTTTGCTTTTTTTTAATAACTGTTATGAAGCTTTTAAGATCAAAACCTACGCGAACTATAAAGAAGCTACATTGGGAGGTTCTCTATTAGATGGAATAATGCAGGGATTTCAAAAGTTTTTTAAAGAAGAAGCACGAAAGAAAAATAAAAGAATAAGTGTTCGTTCTGCTAAGCTTAAACAACATCTTTTTCTTTATGCATCAGTAACAGGGGAGCTTACTTTCCTTGGAGCAACCAGACAGAAACTTGGAACACCTTTAGTTCAAAAAGAAAGTAAAGAATTCGTCTATCAGGAACTGAAAACTTATTTTACTGATAAAGACGACGAACTCATTGATGTTCTCCGGATATTTGAAATAACAGCAGAGATATAAATATTCAGCTAAAATAAGGATCGTACAGCCGTATGATCCTTATTTTATTATGCTTTTTGGCAATGATCAGAATTTTTTTTACCTATAAAATCAAATAATTTTCTTTAATTTTTTAATACGCAAAAAGGTTGCGCAATTGGTTTCTTACTTTGCATCATCAAAATGAAATACTACTAAAATTTTGAAAAACAGATTTTAGTCAAAATATCAGACAGGCCATGTTGGAGTGTTTCTGTATAGCACCATTGCAGGAGATTTTATTGAGAAATATGATGTTCTTCTGTTCAGCGGGTCTGAAGGTTAGGAGTTTTCCATAAAATTCCATGCGCTATGGGTCGAAGGTTCGAATCCTTCTATTTCCTTCACGGGAATATAACTCAGTTGGTTAGAGTAATAGCTTATGATGTGTGGGTTCGAATCCCACTGCCAATTCGATTGGTATGGCGGAATGGTTGACGCGCTGCACTATGACTGCAGTATCATTGAAATAGACTCAAAATCTATTTTTTATGCCGAGTTTTAAATGTTTCTCATTAAAAAAACATCTTTTTACAGGAAAATCTGAGGTTTTTTCAGCTGTTGGATCAGCATTTTGGAAAAACCTGCAGGAAAAGATTTTTCTGAAGATGAAATCGGTCTTAGGAACAGACCTTATTGGATAAATAGAGTTAATGAAAAGCTTTTGTATGAGTTTCAAAAAAGAACAGGATACAGAATCATGAAATCAACAATACCATTCAAAAAGCTGTTCAGAGGCAGAATGAATTTTCTGAAGCCCTTTTCTTCCGTTGTTTTTGAAAGAAACAATCTCGGTTTTTCCCTTTTTTAAATAAATAATAACCATAAAATACAATTAGAAATGTTGAAAAAAATTACAGTTAAAGCATATCAGACAGGTCTTGTTTTCCAAAACGGAAACCTTATTCAGATCCTTAAAGAAGGTGGTTACTGGATGTTCGGAAATAAAACCGTAACGATTCATGACATGAAAACAGCATTTCATGCCCCTGAAGACCTTAACCTTCTTCTTAAAAATGAACAACTGAACACTATGTTACAGGTAATTGATGTAAAAGACGGCGAAATCGTGCTGGTCTATGAGAACGGAATTTTCAAAGAAGTATTGAAAGTAGGGCAGTACGCCTTCTGGAAAGATATTCTGAAAAGAGAATTTCAGAAAATTGACCTTACCAAAGTGGAAATCACAGAAAACATATCCAGAACCGTTCTGGAAAATCCAATGTTGAGAAACTTCGTAAGAAAATTTTCAGTGATCAACCAATATAAAGGAATACTGCTTATTGACGGGAAACTTACGAAAGTGCTTGAACCGGGAACATACAACTTCTGGATGAATGAAATTCCTATTGAAGTAAAATGTGCCGATATCCGTATGCAGCAAATGGAAATTGCCGGACAGGAGCTTTTAACAAAAGATAAAGCTATGCTCCGTATCAACTTCTATGTAAGCTTTCAGATCATCGATATTGAAAAATCCCTGATGCATAATAAGGAATATGATAAGCAATTGTATGTTCTGATGCAGCTGGCTCTGCGTGAATTCGTAGGAGCACTTACCCTGGATGAACTATTGTTGAAAAAAGATGCTGTAGGAAAAGAAATCCTGGAAAACTTTGGAAATAAAGGAAATGATCTTGGATTGAAAGTTTCAGACGCGGGAATCAGAGATGTGATCCTGACCGGGGAAATGAAAGAAATCATCAACCAGGTATTGATTGCAGAGAAAAAAGCCCAGGCCAACAGCATCATGAGACGTGAAGAAACAGCTTCTACCAGAAGCCTTCTGAACACTGCAAAGCTGATGGAGGAAAATGAAGTCCTGTGGAAACTGAAAGAAATGGAATATATGGAGAAGATCGCAGAAAAGATCGGAGATATCACCGTTTCCGGAAACAGCAATATCGTTTCCCAGCTGAAAGAAATTTTTGCTAAATAGAAACTAATAACTATCACCATAGGGGCAGACTTGTGAATAAGCAGGTTTGCCCCGTTTTTATTTACTTACAATGCCAAATAATTATAATACCATCCGGAATAAACTTTTAGAAGCTTTCCCTCAATCGGATATATCATTTTTGAAGGTTTGAAACAGGAATTGAAGCTAATAGGTAAGAATATTTCATTCCAGAGGAAAAGAAATGGAGAGTCTCAGTTATAATCAAATAGCTGGGATTTATTTTTATTTATAAAAATTTGTAAAACAATTACTTATGTCGTGTTTCTGGTTTAAGGTTCCTGTCAAAACTTAAAATATTTACCCATAATACGGAAACCCGTAAGGTCATCAAGCCGGAAGCCTCTACTTTTACTTCCAAGAAATTAATACGATGACTACCCAAACCGAACAGGCACTGGAAAACGGACTGATAAAAACTCTTATAGACAACAGCTATGAATATGTACAGCTGAGAGAGGAAAATCTGTACGCCAATTTTAAAAGCCAGCTCGAGAAACATAATAAAAAGAGATTGGCTGAAGCCGGAAGAACAGCTTTTACGGATAAAGAGTTTGAAAAGATCCGTATTCACCTGGAAGGAGGTACCCGTTTTGAGAAAGCAAAAAAGCTGAGAGATCTTTACCCTCTTGATACGGAAGACGGTCAGCGCATCTGGGTTGAATTTCTGGACCGGCAGAAATGGTGTAAAAATGAATTTCAGGTTTCCAACCAGATCACTACTGAAGGAAGAAAAAAATGCAGATATGATGTCACCATCCTCATCAATGGGCTTCCTTTGGTTCAGATAGAGCTCAAAAGAAAAGGAACAGAGCTCAAGGAAGCATATAACCAGATTCAGCAATATTATAAAACATCTTATACAGGCCTGTTTGATTATGTTCAACTTTTTATCATTTCGAATGGCGTGAATACCCGGTATTTTGCCAACAATCCTAATGGTGGTTACAATTTCACATTCAACTGGACGGATACGGAAAATGTTCCCTATAATGATCTGAGCCAGTTTGCTAACTCTTTTCTGGAAAGATGCAGCTTAGGGAAAATGATCAGTAAATATATTGTTTTACATGAAGGGGATCGTGCTTTAATGGTCCTTCGTCCCTATCAGTATTATGCGGTTGAAAAAATCCTGACCAGAATAGAAAATACCGCCAAAAATGGCTACATATGGCATACAACAGGGGCCGGAAAAACATTAACCTCTTTTAAAACAGCTCAGCTGGCGTCTGAAATAGATGGGGTAGATAAGGTCATTTTCGTTGTAGACCGGAGGGATCTGGATACCCAGACCCAAAGTGAATATGATGCCTTTGAAAAGGGAGCCGTAGATGGCACCGATAACACATATGAACTGATAAAAAGGCTGGGAGGGAATTCCAAAATTATTATTACAACGATCCAGAAGCTGAACAATGCCGTTACGAGAGACCGTTACAATAAACATCTTCAGGAGGTACGCGAACAGAAAGTCGTGATGATCTTTGATGAGTGTCACAGAAGCCAGTTTGGGGATTCGCACCGTAATATCAGGCAGTTTTTCAGCAACCTTCAGATTTTTGGATTTACCGGAACGCCCATTTTTGCAAAAAATGCAAATGAGCATACAACGGCTGAAATATTTGATGACTGCCTGCATAAATACCTTATTAAAGACGCGATTGCAGACGATAACGTATTGGGATTTCTCGTGGAATATTACAAAGGAAATACTGAATTAGGCGGAGATTATATGAATGAAACCAGAATGACTGAAATTGCAAAATTCATTTTGGGGAATTTCCATAAATCAACCGCAGACGGAGAATTCAACGCCCTTTTTGCCACTCAATCTATAACGGCATTAGTGAAATATTATAAGCTTTTTAAGCAGCTTAATCCTGAAATAAAAATCGGTGCCGTATTTACTTTTCCCTCAATCAGTAATCAGGATGATGAAAATACAGGAATGGGGCAGGGGTTTGCCAATGAAAAGGTAACTTCGGATGAACTGGCAGACATTATGAGCGACTATAATCAAATGTTTGACACTTCATTCTCTACTGAAAATTTCGGAGCCTATTATGATGATATCAATTTGAGAATGAAGAAGAAAAAACCGGAAATGGAGCCGCTGGACCTACTTCTTGTGGTGAATATGTTCCTCACTGGTTTTGATGCTAAAAAACTCAATACCTTATATGTGGATAAAAACCTGGAATATCATGGATTATTACAGGCTTTCAGCAGAACAAACCGTATTCTGAATGATAAAAAGCAGTTTGGGAAGATCATCTGCTTCCGTAATCTTAAGGCTAATGTAGATGAAGCCATTAAATTATTCAGCAATAACCAACCTGTTGAGCATATCATCCGCGGGTCTTATGATGAAGTCAAAGGACAGCTTTCCGATCTTATGCAGGATTTTAAAGAGAAATATCCTGAAGTTCAGATCGTAGATCTGCTGCAAAGTGAAGACGACAGGCGTGATTTCGTACTGGACTTCCGTGATATTATTAAAAAGCGGGCTGAAATACAGGTGTATGATGATTTTGATGCCGAAGACAGCTCTTTTCCAATGACCAATCAGGAATTTGTGGACTTCCGGAGCAAATACCTGGATATTGCAGATCGGGTGCATACTTCATCCACCATTGGAGAAGATCCGCAGGTGTATGGAAACCAACAGACTCTGGAGGATATTGATTTCTGCCTCGAATTATTGCACAGCGACATCATCAACGTAAGCTATATACTGAAACTGATGGCAGGATTGGATACTAAAAAAGATGATTACGAAAAAGAGCGCCAGCGCATTCTGGATACCATTTCCAATGACTCGCAAACACGTAACAAGACACCACTCTTCCATGAATTTATGCAAGAGAACATTGACAACAATAAAGAAGAATTTGAAAGATCCAAAACCGACGGTACTCTGGATCTGGAAAGCCTTCTTAATGAATTCATAACCCGTAAACGCGATGAAGCCATCCATAAATTAGCTGATGAAGAAGGTATCAACGTTGAGGCATTGGCTGCTTTTATTGCGGAATACGATTATCTCCGGCGGGAAAAACCAGAAATCATTCAGGATGCAGTAAAACAGATTAAAGTCGGATTAAATGAACGCCGTACCATTATTGATCGTGTATCCCAAAAATTAAAAACTATAATCAGTGTCTTCAGCTGGGATTAAAAACCAGGCAAACCTTTATCAACATCCATTTCGGATATAAAAAACAATAATTATGAGCGAAGAATTACAGGAAAAACTGCGCACCCAGTTGTGGATGGTAGCCAATGCTTTGAGGGGAAATATGTCTCCCAGCGATTTTATGTACTTTTCACTAGGCTTTATTTTCTATAAATATCTGTCTGAAAAAATTGAACTTCACGTAAATGAAGAGCTGGATTATGATGGTCTGAATTTTCAGCAGGCCTGGGAAGGCAATGACGAAAGTTTAAAGGAGAATATTAAGCGGACCTGTATTGATAATCTGGGATATTTTATTCAGCCTGAGCATCTGTATTCTCACATCATCAGCCTTATCCAGAAAAAAGAAAATATCCTTCCTGCTCTGGAACGTTCTATGAAACGTATTGAAGACAGTACAATAGGACAGGAGAGTGAAGATGATTTTGGCGGATTGTTCTCTGATATCGACCTGGCATCTCCAAAACTGGGAAGAACACCCGAGGATAAAAACCGCCTGGTAAGTGAAGTTCTGATCGCTTTAAACGGAATAGATTTCGGTTTAAACGAAGCCGGGGATATTGATATTCTGGGTGATGCTTATGAATATATGATCTCCCAGTTCGCAGCCGGAGCGGGAAAAAAAGCCGGAGAATTTTACACGCCTCAGGAAGTCAGCCAGATTCTTGCGGAAATTGTGACTACCGATAAAATAAGGTTGAAAGATGTATTTGATCCCACCTGTGGAAGTGGATCTTTGCTACTAAGAACCGCAAAAAACTGCCGGGCAGATGTGATTTACGGACAAGAAAAAAATCCGACAACCTTCAATCTGTGCCGTATGAATATGCTGCTTCATGGAGTAAAATATAAAGATTTTGATATCCGCAACGGCGATACTTTGGAGTCTGACCAATTTGGAGATCAGCAGTTTGATGCGATTGTAGCCAATCCACCATTTTCTGCACAGTGGAGTGCTGCTTCAAAGTTTAATACAGATGACCGTTTCAGCCCTGCCGGAGTACTGGCTCCCAAGTCAAAAGCCGATTTTGCTTTCATCCTGCATATGCTCCACCACCTTAACGACCAGGGAACGATGGCTTGTGTAGCTCCGCATGGTGTTTTGTTCAGAGGCAGCGCAGAAGGAAAAATCCGCCAGTTCCTGATTGAAAAGAAAAATTATATTGATGCCATTATCGGGCTTCCTGCCAATATTTTCTACGGAACAAGCATTCCAACCTGTATTATTGTAGCCAAGAAATGCCGTAAAGAGGATGAAGGAGTTTTATTTATCGATGCCAGCAAAGAATTTGATAAAGTTAAGACCCAAAATAAAATGCGGGTAGAACACATCGAAAAGATTGTGGAAACCTACCGTACCCGCGCAGAAATCCCAAAATACAGCCATAATGCTACTCTACAGGAAATTGCAGATAACGAATATAATCTGAATATCCCGCGATATGTGGATTGTTATGAAGCTCCTGAAGAAATTGATATTCAGTCTGTCATGCACGAAATTAAACAATTGGAAGCTCAGCGCTCCCAACTTGATGAAGAAATCAATTCCTATATGGCTGAGCTAGGCCTTACCTTCGAATCACCTATCCTTAATGCTTTTACTAAATGATAATTCTATGATCGAGACAGCTAATCAAGTTTTTAAAAAGGGCAAAGTTCCTAATTTGAGATTTTTCGGATTTACACAAGATTGGGAGAGAAAGAAACTAGGGGAAATTGGGGAGACCTATAGTGGATTATCAGGGAAAACCAAAGAAGATTTTGGAACTGGGAAACCTTATA
>Ga0308157_10000405_pt1 | contig 149481 bp, 131 predicted proteins | sample PhyBR1_FD_201035 | JGI IMG/M metagenome (GOLD analysis project Ga0308157, IMG submission 201035) | Phyllosphere microbial communities from UC Gill Tract Community Farm, Albany, California, United States - DLSLB.R1 | ecosystem: Host-associated > Plants > Phyllosphere > Unclassified | place... | reverse complement strand
TCGTATTATTAAAGATGTTTTTTTTTGTTTCCGGGTTGGAATATTTCTTAAAATCCGGGGCGAAATTAGAAAAATTATGTCACCGGACAAAGAAAATGAAATGAATTTAATATGATGAAAAAAATACTGGAAACAGCTTCTATGAATAATATTTACAGCTAGTATCAGCAGATTGTTTTTATTCCTGCCTCAATTGATTTTAAGAAAAATTAATCTTCCATAAAACCATTTTAATAAAAATAAATTAATGAAAAAAATCCGGAATTTTTAAGAGATAACCAAATGTCTTCGATAATCCTTCGGGTGTTGTTCGGGAACTCCTCGGAAAAAGTACCGTTTTTCCGAAGCCGACCCGAAGATGATCCGAAGAAAACCCGAAAAAGTTAATGTGTTAAAATTTTTGGTTCTTTATGGTAAAATTTTCCCGCTAAACATTAATTTAGCAAAAACGAAAACTTCATGCTCATCAGGCTAAAAACTAAAACCGTATTTCTTTCCGCATTCATTACCTCATCCGTATTTTTTTCACAGGCCCACAATGTTTCAGAAGGATATCAGAAACCGGACGATCCCTTGGTGGTACAAAATCTCGAAAACTGGCAGGATCTGAAATTTGGTCTTTTCATGCACTGGGGAACATACAGCCAGTGGGGAATTGTTGAAAGCTGGAGCCTTTGCCCGGAAGATGAATCCTGGACCCAAAGAAAACCCGAACACGGGAAATCATATTACGAATACGTAAAAAATTATGAAAATCTTCAGACGACTTTCAACCCTACTCAATTCAATCCTCAAAAATGGGCGGATGCCGTAAAAAAAGCAGGAATGAGATATGTGGTGTTCACTACAAAACATCATGATGGCTTCGCCATGTTCGATACACAACAGTCTGACTATAAAATAACCTCTCCGAAAACGCCTTTTTCCAATAATCCGAAAGCAGATGTTACCAGAGAAATTTTTAACACGTTCCGGAAAGAAGGGTTTAAGATCGGAGCATACTTTTCAAAACCCGACTGGCATTCCGATGACTACTGGTGGTCATACTTTCCGCCAAAAGACAGGAATGTGAATTATGACCCAAAAAAGTATCCCGAAAAATGGGAAAACTTCAAAAAGTTTACCTTTAATCAGCTAAATGAAATTACTTCCAACTACGGAAAAATAGATATTCTCTGGCTGGATGGGGGTTGGGTGCGCCCATTCCACACCATTGATCCCAATGTCGAATGGCAGCGAACCATCAAAGTGGAACAGGATATCGATATGGATAAAATAGGGACGATGGCCCGGAAAAATCAGCCCGGAATCATCATCGTAGATCGCACCGTTCCCGGAAAGTGGGAAAATTATGTAACACCCGAACAGGCCGTTCCGGAAAAACCGCTCCCGATTCCCTGGGAAAGTTGCATTACGATGGGTGATTCATTTTCGTATGTCCCGAACGATAACTACAAATCTTCACAAAAAATTATTGAAACACTGGTGAAAATCATTTCAAGAGGTGGAAATTACCTGATGAATATTGCTCCCGGACCAAACGGAGATTATGATCCTGTTGTTTATGAAAGATTAAAAGAAATTTCATCATGGATGGAGAAAAACCAATCGGCTGTTTTTGCAACGCGGAGTGTCGCTCCTTATCACGAAGGCAATGTTTATTACACCCAAAGTAAAGACGGAAGAACAATAAATATTTTTCACCTCGATGAAAAAACAAATTATGAAGCTCCATCAACATTAAATTTTACCATTCCGGAGAATTTTAAACCAAAATCACTGAAAATTTTAGGATTAAAAAATAAAATTCAATGGAAACAATCAGGAAATGTAATTAAAGTTGATTTGCCGGAAGAAAGAACTCAACTAAAATATTCAACAGTAATTCAAATTACACAATAGTTCAAATTGTAGACTATTTGATATCAAAAACGACATAGGAAATCGGAGCGTTAAAAAAGAAATCTGATAACATTGAGAATTTCAGTTTATTAAGCTAGATGAAATTGAGAAATCAATAAATTAATTTTTTTATTAAGTTTTTAAGCTAATATTTTTTAGAATAATCAGAGTTCTAAAAAGAACAAAAATCGAAGATTTTCAAAGCTATTGTGGTCCTTTTCATTTCTAGTCATCAACTTTAAAATAAATTTGAATTCATCTTTTGTGACTTTTGCGGTTATATAAAGTTTAAACATTCTACAACTAAAATTATTTTACAATGCGATTTAAAATTATAGGAATATTCTTATTAAGTTCTGTAATTATTTTTGCCCAAAAACCTTTATATAAAGACCCTAAGCAACCGGTAGAAGCCAGAGTTCAGGATTTAATAAAAAGAATGACGCCCGAAGAAAAATTCTGGCAATGCTTTATGATTCCCGGAGATTTGGATCATGTTCCTAAAGATCAATATTCCCACGGAATTTTCGGATTACAGGTGAGCGCAGGGAATCAGGGAGGCGGAGCGGCAGGACAATTGTTAACCTATAATGCCAATGAAGATGCAGGAAAACTGGCCTGGAAAATCAATGCTATCCAGAAATATTTTGTTCAAGAATCAAGATTAGGAATCCCGATCATCCCTTTTGATGAGGCATTGCACGGATTGATGCGTGAGGGTGCTACGGCTTTTCCACAGGCTATCGGACTCGCAGCAGCCTTTAATCCTGAATTGATGAAGGAAGTTTCTGCAGCTATTGCCAAAGAATCAAAACTGAGAGGAATTCGCCAGATTTTAACACCGGTTGTCAATTTGGCAAGTGATGTTCGGTGGGGCAGAACAGAGGAGACCTACGGTGAAGACCCTTTTCTTACCTCGGTAATGGGAGTAAGCTTTATAAGCTCTTTTGAAAATCAGGGAATTATTACCACTCCGAAACATTTTTTAGCAAATGTAGGAGAAGGCGGAAGAGATTCGTATCCGATTTACTGGAGCAGAAGATATCTGGAAGAAACGCATCTCATACCATTTGAAAAAGCCTTTCAACAGGGAAAAAGCCGTTCGGTAATGACTTCCTACAATCTGCTGGACGGAAGGCCTTCCACCGCCAACCATTGGCTTTTAACGGAAAAATTGAAAAAAGATTGGAATTTTAAAGGTTTTGTCATCAGTGACGCCAGTGCAGTAGGCGGGGCAAATGTCCTGCATTTTACAGCCAAAGATTACGACGATGCCTCTGCACAAGCCATCAACGCCGGATTGGATGTTATTTTCCAGACTGAATATAAGCATTACAAATTGTTCATTCCACCGTTTCTGGATGGAAGAATTTCAAAAGAGAGAATTGATGATGCCGTAGCAAGGGTTTTAAGGGCAAAATTTGAATTGGGATTGTTTGAAAATCCTTATGTTTCCGATAAAGACATTCAGGAATTAAAGAAAATCAACCACAAACCGTTAGCTGAAAAAGCAGCCGTTGAATCTTTTGTACTGCTTCAGAATACCGACAATACGCTTCCGATTCCGGAGCATATAAAAAAGATTCTGATTGTCGGGACTGATGCGGTGGATGCAAGATTGGGTGGATATTCGGGACCGGGAAATAATAAAGTGAGTATTGTTGAGGGAATTAAAGATTTTGTTAAAAATAAAAATATTGAAATCACTTATTCAAAAGGTATCGACTGGAATCTGAAAAAGTTTGTCACCGTTCCTGCTGATTTTTTATCTTTTGAAAATCAGAAAGGATTAAAAGGAATGTATTTTTCCAATCCTGATTTGAAAGGAAATCCCGCTTTTGAAAAACAGGATGAACAATTGAATTTCAAATGGACGCTGTATTCGCCAAACCCTGAAAAGCTTCAGCCTGATAATTACAGCATTCGCTGGACTGGAAAATTGGAAGCTCCGGAATCCGGAAAGTATCAGTTGGGACTTCGTGGAAATGATGGTTTCCGTTTGTTTCTGAATGGAAAACTGTTGATTGACAATTGGGAAAAGCTCAGTTATTCGACCAAAACAGCTGAAATAGATTTTGAAAAAGATGAAAAGTATGATATAACCGTGGAATTTCGTGAAAACAGAGGTGAAGCCAATATAGAGCTTATCTGGAATTACGGACTGCCGGATTATCAGAAAGACTTTAAAAATGCTTTACAACTCGCTGAGCAAGCAGATTATATCATCGTAACTGCAGGAATCCATGAAGGCGAATTTCAGGATCGTTCTTCATTGGCGCTTCCCGGAAATCAGGAACCATTTATTGATGAAGTTTCAAAATTAAATAAACCGGTAACGGTTGTACTGGTGGGTGGTTCTGCGATTAAAACGACCAATTGGAAAGATAAAGTCGGAGCCATTTTAGACGTCTGGTATCCTGGAGAAGAGGGCGGAAGAGCCGTGGCTAAAGTTTTATTTGGTGAAGAAAATCCATCAGGTAAATTACCAATTACTTTTCCGGTAGAAGAGGGACAACTTCCGTTATCTTACAATCATCATCCGACCGGACGTGGAAATGATTATTACGATCTTAGTGGTGAGCCGCTGTATCCTTTTGGTTTCGGATTGAGCTATACGACTTTTGAGTTTTCGGGTTTACAGTTAAACAAACTACAGTTTACAACAAAAGATACGATTACTGCCACAGTCAATGTAAAGAATACAGGTTCAAAAGCGGGCAGTGAGGTTGTACAGCTTTATGTGAAAGATTTACTCGCCTCAGTTTCAAGACCGATTATTGAACTGAAAGGTTTCCAAAAAGTATATTTAAAACCGGGTGAATCAAAACAGGTTTCGATTGAAGTTCCGGTGAAAGAATTACAGTTTTTAGACGAGAAAATGAACTGGATTGTTGAAAAGGGAACATACAGGATTTTTGTCGGGAATTCCTCAAAAAACCTTCCGCTGAAACAGAATATTGAGGTGGAGTAATAGTATGATTGTATTTGCTTATTTAATTATATTTGCTGCATTAATAAGGATTATAAATAATGATAAAACGATTACTTTTAATAATTTGTATTTTACATACATTTCAGTTATTATATTCACAGAAATTTGACGATTCTGCATGTTGGGAGTATTTCAGGATTACGGATAAATTAAGAAAAGACCAGCCGGTTGATCCTGTGGAATGGAAGCATTTCATAAAAAATGAAGCCATACAGGTTTACCTTAAAGATCAGGGAGTAGACAGTATTTATATCGATAATTACAGGAAAATCATGGAAACAGTCTACATGCCAAAGAATGAAGCAAAGCTACAACAAAGGCTCAAAGATCCCTATAACAACTGGTGGACCTATATCATCAACGAATATAAGATTAATGAAGATAAGATGAAAGCTTATCTTAAGAACATTGAACAACAGCCGGAAAAATATCTTGATCTTTCTTATCAGTATAGTTATCAGATGCTTCCTAAAAAAGATCATAAAAGAGCTCCGGAATATAAAATTACGATTATCCCTGTTCATAATGATGCCCATGTGGAAAATGGCTGGATGATTTACACTTTACTGGCTGCTTATTTCAATGACTATAATAAAATGGGGGTACTGGGTGGCCATGAGTTTCAGCATGTGTTGCGGCCGAGAATGGATTTTGATGTTGATCAGGAAGATCTTGTCATCGTAAGTATGCTACAAAGAATTCTGAATGAAGGGTCGGCCGATCTTATAGACAAAAGATATCAGGGAGAAGATGCTAAAAATTTGCTGGAATTTCAGCGCGGATATCCCGAAAGTTTTTTATCTGACGGTTACAAAACCTTAAAAAATATTGATTCCTTACTTTCTGTAAAACCTTTGGAAAAATCACAGTTAAAATTAAATAAACTGTTTAAAGGATGGAATACAAGCGGACATATACCGGGATATTATATGGCTAATATTATTGAAAAGGCAGGATATAAGAAACAATTGATCAAACATATTGAAGATCCGTTTAATTTTGTATATCTCTATAATAAGTCGGCAAATAAGACTAAAGATGCTTATGTAATTTCTGATAAGACCATTGCCATAATAGAAGATCTTGATAAAAAATACAGGCCTAAATCGCATATTGTGCGACATCAGTGAGAAAAATATTTTCTTAAACCTTTCATCAATATTATCAGAAAATAATCAAACATCCTGAAATAGTAAATAGGATTCAAACAAATTTAAATTGAACAGTGCAGGTAATTACTTGTACTGTTTTTTTTAGATATTGTTATTCTAAATCTGTTTCAGAAATAAGGATTTAGTCTTTATCCATTTGTTTAAATGAAAAACCAATCGATTCCTAAGGAATGGTTTTTGCAAGTCTCTTATCAACCATTATCACTAAAATTTATGAAAAAATATCTTTTACCAGCTTTGGCGCTGACTTTCTTCAGCTGTAAAGAAAATAAAAACGAAAAAACCTCAACTCAAAAAGAAGTCGTCACAGAAACGGATACGCTGAAGTTGCCTGCACCTGACGAGAAGAACTCCAAAAACAAATTCAGCAATGTCATCGGATGGCCCAAAGGAAAATCGCCTGTTGCTCCGGAAGGTTTTACCGTTACCCGGTTTGCAGATAATATAAAAAGCCCGAGAAATATGATTCAGGCCGAAAACGGCGACGTTTTTGTCGTTCTTTCCAACTCGGAGCGTTCCACAACAGAGAAAATAAAAAACGATATCAGCGGTAAAAGTGATGCTGAAGTCGGGGGCAAATCTGCCAACAGTATCATCTTATATCGTGATGCCAATAAAGATGGTATTCCCGAATCGTCTTCCGTATTTCTTGATAAGCTCAATCAGCCTTACGGAATGCTTATCATTAAAGATAAATTTTACGTAGCCAATACCGACGGACTTTGGGTATATCCCTATAAATCGGGAGATACAAAAATTACCCAGCCTGGTAAAAAGATTGTAAATCTTCCCGCCGGAGGATATAATAACCACTGGACAAGAAATTTAATCGCCAATAAAGACCAGTCTAAAATTTACATCAGTGTAGGTTCAGGAAGTAACGTAGGCGAAAACGGAATGGAAAATGAAGTACGGAGAGCCAACATTCTTGAAGTCAATCCTGACGGAAGCGGAGAGAAAATTTTTGCCGCGGGTCTGAGAAATCCAGTTGGAATGAGCTGGAATCCCCTTACCGGCGAACTCTGGACGGTTGTCAACGAACGGGATGAACTTGGTGACGAACTGGTTCCGGATTATCTTACTAGTGTAAAGCAGAATGCATTTTATGGATGGCCTTATGCTTATTTCGGGAAAAATGAAGATCCGAGAAGAAAAGGAGAAAAACCTGATCTCGTTGCTAAGACCATCGTCCCGGATGTTCCGCTGGGAAGTCATACCGCCTCTTTAGGACTCGCTTTCTATACCGGAAATCAGTTTCCGGAGAAATATAAAAACGGAGCATTTATCGGACAACACGGATCATGGAACCGATCTTCTCTCGCAGGGTATCAGGTGGCATTCGTACCTTTTGCGAACGGTAAGGCTTCGGGTCCGTATCAGCCTTTTCTTACAGGATTTATTGCCAATGAAGCAAAAGGAGACGTTTACGGAAGACCTGTAGGGGTACTTCAGCTTACTGACGGATCTATACTTGTTGCCGACGATGTAAGCGGAGTAGTATGGAGGGTTTCCTACAATAAAAATAAGTAAACAATTCTTATTGAATTGTGGTATGATATATGCAAATATTCCGTTATAAACCTGAATGATATAGGAATAAAATTAAGATCATTCAAAAAATAAAAAGTTATGAAAAAGTTTTTAATACCAACACTTTTGCTTTTAGGTTTGTCAGGCGGAGCTTTTGCACAGAAACATCCTTCACGCCCTCCCGTACCTCCGCATCCTTCCAGAAGCGAATTGTACAACAGTAAGGCGAGGGAATTAGACAAAAAATATAATACTGAAAAAAGGTTGATTCTTAATCATCCGCTGGCGACCAAGAAAATGAAAAGCGATCAGCTGAAAGCCCTTAATCTTAGATATCAGAATGAAAAAAAGCTGTTAAGAGCTACCAGATAGAGTAAGCATAACAGAGAACTTATCCTTTTAACGGAAATAAAAAAGAGAATGCATCAGCGTTCTCTTTTCTTTTTTTAAAATACAAGATAATGTCTTTCATTCCATCTATGTTGTAAGCTAAGAAAGGCTGAACATCCAATATTTTTCCTTAAATTCGCATAAAATTTTAAACTAATGAATTACGATATTATTGTCATCGGTAGTGGTCCCGGTGGATATGTTACTGCAATCAGAGCGGCGCAATTGGGTTTCAAAACTGCAATTATCGAAAAAGAAAGTTTAGGAGGGATATGCCTTAACTGGGGATGTATTCCTACAAAAGCTTTGCTAAAGTCTGCTCAGGTTTTTCATTATATTAATCACGCTGAAGATTATGGCTTAAATAAAGTGGAAGGTAGTTTTGAATTTCCTAACGTAATTCAGAGAAGCCGTGGCGTAGCCAATAAAATGAGCAAAGGAATCGAATTCTTAATGAAAAAGAATAAGATCGATGTAATTTTAGGGACCGCCAAAGTACAGAAAGGCAAAAAAGTTTCCGTTACCGATAAAGACGGAAAAGTAACCGAATATACAGGAACACATATTATCATCGCTACTGGTGCGCGTTCAAGAGAATTGCCGAACCTTCCTCAGGATGGTAAAAAAGTAATAGGATACAGACAGGCATTATCTCTTCCTGAACAGCCGAAATCGATGATCGTTGTAGGTTCAGGAGCAATCGGGGTAGAATTTGCCGACTTCTATAATACAATGGGAACAAAAGTTACGGTGGTGGAATTTATGCCGAATATCGTTCCTGTAGAAGATGAAGAAATCTCTAAGCACTTAGAGAAATCTCTGAAGAAATCAGGGATTGAGATCATGACCAACGCTTCTGTGGAAAGTGTTGACACCAGTGGAGAAGGCGTAAAAGCTAACGTAAAAACAGCTAAAGGAAACATTACGCTTGAAGCTGATATTTTATTATCTGCTGTCGGTATTGCTGCAAACATCGAGAATATTGGTCTTGAAGAAGTAGGAATCCAGACGGATAAAGGAAGAGTTTTGGTAAATGAATGGTATGAAACTTCAGTTCCCGGATATTATGCAATCGGTGATATTATTCCGACTCAGGCATTGGCACACGTTGCTTCTGCAGAAGGAATTACCTGCGTTGAAAAAATCAAAGGAATGCACGTTGAAAAAATCGACTATGGCAATATTCCTGGATGTACGTACTGCCACCCTGAAGTTGCTTCTGTTGGTCTTACTGAAAAGCAGGCTAAAGAGAAAGGGTATGAAATCAAAGTGGGTAAATTCCCTCTTTCTGCAAGCGGAAAAGCTACGGCAAACGGAAATACGGATGGTTTCATCAAAGTTATTTTCGATGCTAAATACGGAGAATGGTTAGGCTGTCATATGATTGGAGATGGCGTTACCGATATGGTTGCTGAAGCGGTTGTTGCCAGAAAACTGGAAACTACCGGTCACGAGATCATTAAATCGATTCACCCGCACCCAACGGTATCGGAAGCCATTATGGAAGCTGCTGCTGCTGCTTATGGAGAAGTGATCCATATTTAATTTGATAATTAAATTATAAATATAGTAAACCACAGATTTTGTCTGTGGTTTTTCTTTTTGAAAGAGCCTGTTTAAATTTGACATTTAAAGTTTTTAAATTCTATTATTTTAAACGCAAAGATTTAATTCAACTTTACACATTATTTTTAGAAAGCAAAGGCAAATAAAATTACTTCACGAAGCTTGAAGAAATAGCTTCATCAAATCAACCTGTTGATCCTCCTTTGCTTACTTAAATAATTAAGTCTTTAAATTAAATCTTTGCGTCAAAAAATGAATGAAATTTTTGAATAATTAATCAAATTTAAACGAGCTTTAGGATAATTTTTTTGATTTTATCTAAGTTATTTTCTTAATTTTATTCACTAAACAAAATACAAATTAAAATAAAGTATGTTCAAAAAATTAGCTGCAGAAGCGTTAGGATTAGGAGATATTGGCAAAATTATTCCTTCCCAGGATTATGATAAGGTAGATTCTGATGATTATATCTTATCGGAAGACAATGAGAAAATTTTCTTTCTTATTAAATCCAAAAGAGATGAATACTGCTTTACCAACAGAGCACTGATTCATATTGACGGAGCAAGTGCTTTGGATAAAAAAAGAGTGTTAAGAAGATATGAATATTACGAATTCCCTTTCTCCAATATAGCTTTGCAGACGGCAGGAACCATTGACCTTGATGTTGAAATATCTTTTAATATCGGAAATGTTCCGCTGATGATCAGTGTAACGAAAAGCCAGATCGATCAGCTTAAAGATTTGTATAAAGCCCTATTGGCAATCCAGCAGGCTGTTCATCACAATCAGGCACTGTTGAATTTTTCAAATGACAGTTTACAGAAAGCCATCACTACGGTAGCCTCCGGTAAGCAGGAAAATGTATCGAAAAGTCAGGAATTAAGAACAATCAACGAATATATTTTTGCCTGGAATACTACAAGTTTTGATAAATATATTCAGAAGGATTTCTCAAAAATATTTGAAAAGTATATTAATAACTAATAACATATAAATGAGCCCGGAACTTTCCGGGCTTTATTATTTTATTCATATAACAGTAGACTGTCTTACATAATTTGGTAAGTGGTGCAATATTATTTAGAGCTACCTAATAAAAAATTAGATAGTGCTGTCTATATTCTGTGGTATTTTCTTAAATTTATTCAATGAATTTTGAAAAGGTAGGTCTTGTTTTATCGGGCGGCGGTACAAAAGGAATTGCACACGCAGGAGTTTTAAAATTTCTGAGGGAAAAAGATATTGATGTTCATGTTCTGTCATGCTGTAGTGCAGGTTCCATCGTAGGTTCCATGTATGCTGTAGGAAAAAGTCCGGAAGAGATTCTGGAGTTCTTCAATTCGGTATATTTTTTCAACTGGAAACATTTTGCGTTTAATCAGCCCGGACTTGTATCTTCGGTGATTTTCAGGAATTACCTGAATCCTATTTTCGGAGATATGAAGCTGAAAGATTTAGGGAAAGAGGTTAAAATCGTTGCTACAGAACTTGTAACAGGGACAGAAAAGATCTTTGATCAGGATTTTAAAGTAGTTGATGCTATTATCGCTTCATGTTCCATCCCGGGAATTACTACTCCTTACATTATTAACGAAGAAATGTATTGTGACGGGGGAGTGCTCAATAATTTTCCTGCAGATATCATCAGGGATGAATGTGATAAATTGATCGGTGTTTTCGTTTCCCCTCCTCATGATATTAAAATTAATGATCTTAAATCCATTAAAGCTATTGTTTCCCGCTCTTACGATTTATTGTCTTACAGGATTGAAAAGATAAAATTCGACTATTGCGACTGGTTTATCTCTTCGCAGGAGCTTTCTACCTACGGAACTTTCGAAAGAAGAAAGGACCGCCTTGAGAAAATATTTCAGATAGGCTATGAGGCAGCAAAGGAAAGCTTTAACGAAAGTAATTTTTATCTGGTTAAAGAATCCCGTGCATAAAAAAGCCCACCTTGGTGAGCATTTTTTAATATTTTACAACAAATCCATCCTGACTTACAATTGTTTTCCCATTCTGATCTTCTACAGTAAGCGTGTAAGATGCTTTTTTAGCAGAGTCGGTAAGATAATTTCTCCAGACCTGGTAGGTATATCCTTCATTGCTGAATTCGAAGTAATAATTTCCTCCAGATCCGTCAGGAATTAATTCTCCGCCACTGATGATCATACTTGGTTTGGACGTGATTTTTCCATTGGCCGGCCAGGATTGGTAAAGGTATTTCCCATCCGGCTGCTGATCGATTTTAATTTTAAATTTTTTAGTTTTAATGATTACGGATTTCGGTAATTTTTCCTGCGAATAATGGATTTTTGGAACCGGATTTTCAGTAACAGCTGTTGCCTGCAGCAATGAAATCTGAGTGATACAGAAGGTTCCCAACAAAATTTTTCTGAACATTTTAAAGTATTTTTTAGGCAAAAAATTAATCAAATTTAAAGCCAATGCATAGATTGTTGATTAGGTTTAATGATAATTTCCTGTCAAAAATTTTTAGATTTTTAATAAATATCAACATCAAATAAAAAATAATTGGATTGATTTTCAAGGGATTGAAAACTATTTGTGAAAATATTTAGGTTTTTCGAAACAAGTGAGTATTTTTCTTGCGTACATTTGTATGGTCAAAGGGATCTTGTTCCTTTCTTATCAAAATGAAACTAATTAACTTTAAGTTTTTTCTTTTAAAAGTATCAGAAATCATCTTCACGATTTTTAATACTTCTCCTCCTGTAATTTCTTAATTTTTTTGAAAGAATTATCACATAATTCGTACTCTGTTTTTCTTTTCTGAAAAAATAGAGCACCACTCCTGTTTTCAAATTTAATCAAACAAAAAAACAAACAAACTATGGAATTAGGTTTTCATGGCTGGATGATTCCGGTCGTAATGGCATTATTATGCATTATTTTTTACAAATTTATATTAAGAATTTTCTTTGGCTTGGTCATAGTTCCGCAAGACAGAATAGGATTGGTTACCAAAAAATTCGTACTCGTAGGTAAGCAGGAACTTCCAGAAGGAAGAATCATTGCAACCAACGGAGAAGCAGGTTTTCAGGCCCAGACTCTGGCTCCCGGAGTGTATTTCGGAAAATGGATATGGCAATATTCTATTGATTTTCAGCCTTTCACTGTAATTCCGACCGGAAAAATAGGTTTGCTTCTCGCGAAAGATGGTATGGAATTGGAAACCGGAAGAATTTTAGGTAGAAAAGTAGACTGCGATTCTTTTCAGGATGCTGAAGCTTTTTTAAAAAACGGAGGGAGAAAAGGCCGTCAAACCGCTATTATTGCCCCGGGATCTTACAGAATCAACACATTATTATTTGAAATTGAACTTACGGATATGACCCAGATTCCGGATAATGCGGTAGGAATTATCACAACAATGGAAGGAAGTCCTCTGGAAGAAGGACAGATTGCAGGGAAAATCATCAAGGATCATAACAAGTTTCAGGATGTCGACACTTTTTTAAATAATGGAGGCTACAAAGGTCTTCAGGAACAGGTGATTCTGGCGGGTTCGTATTTCTTAAACCCTTGGTTTACAAAAGTTGAAATGGTAAAAATGACAGAAATTCCCATTGGTCATGTTGGGGTGATTATAAGCTATGTAGGTGAGGAAGGGCAGGATTTAAGCGGCGTAGATTTTAAACACGGAAATATTGTGGAAAAAGGCCATAAAGGTGTTTGGGCAGAGCCAATCGGCCCCGGAAAATATCCGATCAATCCTTATATTATGAAAGTGGAACTGGTTCCTACAACAAATCTTGTCTTAAACTGGGCTTATGAAAGAAGCGAATCCCATCAGCTGGATAAAAATCTTTCCACAATTACCGTACGGAGTAAAGACGGGTTCCCTTTCAATCTGGATGTTTCACAGATTATTCATATTCCAACCTATGAAGCACCGAAAGTAATTGCCCGTTTCGGAAATATGATCAATCTTGTGAGCCAGGTTCTGGAACCTACGATTGGGAATTATTTCAGAAATTCTGCACAGGACAGCGATGTCATTGCCTTCCTGGGAACCCGTAAAGAAAGACAGCAGTCTGCAAAAGATCATATCAGCAGCGTTCTGGAACAATACAATGTGAATGCAGTGGATACTTTGATCGGCGCCATCGTTCCTCCTGAAAGTCTTATGAAAACTTTGACGGACAGAAAGCTGGCGGAAGAGCAGAAAATCACCTATGAAACAGAAATGCTTGCTCAGGAAACGCGTCAGGCTCTGGAAAAAGAAACTGCCGTTGCAGATATGCAGAAAGAAATCGTAAAAGCTGACCAGGGTGTTGTGATTGCAGAAAGAATTGCTGATGCATCCGTGAAAAAGGCAACCGGAGATGCAAATTCTGTAAGATTGCAGGCAACTGCAGAAGGAGACAGGCTGAAACTTTTGGCAAACGGTGAAGCTGAAAAGACAAGACTTCTCGCAAAGGCCGAAGCCGAAAAAATAGAATTGCTGGCCAAAGCAAGTGCAGAGCAAATCTCTTTGACAGGTAATGCTGAAGCTGAAAAAATCCTAGCCATCGGTAAATCTAACGCGGAATCTTATAAACTGTCTGTAGAAGCAATGGGAGGAAATAATTTTACACAATTAAAGATCATGGAAAATATCGCCAGTCAGAATGTTAGAATTATGCCTGAAGTTTTGATCGGAGGCAGCGGAGATTCTGCGAACGGAGGAATCAGCGGACTTTTGGGACTGCAGCTTTTGGAACAGGTTCAGAAGAAAAATCTGGAAACAGTTCCGGCAATAGAAGAGAAAAGTGATAATAATTCTTAAATATTTTGCTCAAAGAATTAAAAGATTCGTTTCCACTTTAAAAACTTTTAACCATCTATATATATCTTTTGCCAAAGTTCGGTGCAAAAGAGAAAAGCTCCAAAATCTGGAGCTTTTCGTTTATGCGGTATAACTTGCAAATGCTTCTTCAAGACTGGCAAACTTTCCTTTAAATTCGTCTATCGGGCAATCCTGTAGGATATTTCCTTTATGAATAAGAATTACCCGTGAGCAAAGCGCTTCTACTTCCTGCATGATATGGGTGGAAAGCAAAACCGTTTTTTGCTGACCGATTTCTTTCACTACATTTCGTATTTCGATGATTTGGTTAGGATCCAGTCCGTTGGTAGGTTCATCCAGTATCAATAGATCCGGCTGATGAATGATGGCTTGTGCAAGACCCACTCTTTGTTTATATCCTTTTGAAAGCTGTCCTATTTTCTTAGATTTTTCAGGCGTAATTCCTACAAGTTCTATCACCTCATCTACTCTTGCTGAAGGAATATGGTGGATGTTTGCAACAAACTGCAGGTATTCTTTCACGAACATCTCAAGATAAAGCGGATTGTTTTCCGGAAGAAAACCTATATTTTTTTTGCTTTCTATCTCGTCTTCGGTAATGCTTTTACCGTTAAAAATTATTTCTCCTTCATCAATTTTTAAGGCTCCGACAATAGATTTCATTAATGTGGATTTTCCGGCGCCGTTCGGGCCCAGAAGTCCGATAATCTCATTTTTGTCGATGGAAATATTAATGCTGTTCAGCGCGGTTTGTTCACCAAATTTTTTGGTCAGATTGTTTATATGAAGAGACATACTCGTAATGATCTTTTTGCAAAAATAAAAATAAAAAAGCTCATTCTGATAAATGAGCCTCGTTAATATTTCTGTAATCGATTATTTCTTTGTCTTTCTGTCTTTATTACTGCCGGTATTTGCAGCGGAGCCTGAATTAACAGGGCGATTCGCCGGATTTCCCATGGCAGCTGTTTCCGGTTTTTCATACAGTGAAGATTTCCCGTTTAACCTTCCGAAAATTTTGTCGACCTGTTTTTTATTTAGAATCTGAGATTTTCCGACATATTTCCTGTTTTTGTTAATGTACTGAATAAACTGAACGGTGGGCTGTCCGAAATTTTTTTCAAAGTGAAGCTCAATAATATCGTTGGGAAGTTCCAAAACAATATTGCTTACCGGTATGTCAATAAATCCATTGCTGATAAGCTCATACAGACCCGAAACATCTTTATTGAGGTTCTCAAAGGAAAATGATCGGAAGGTATTAAGGTTAGCGGTATTCAGATCCTGATAATTGATCGTAAATTTATTGTCTTTTTTATATAAACCTACAGAATTATCTTTACCTACTTCTACCACAGTTTCATTTTTCAACACTTTTATTTGTGAGAAAGCCGAAAAACCTAACACACATGCAAACAGTAGAATAATTTTTTTCATTAGTTGATTTTTAATGCTTTTATAAACTTGGTATAATATATAAGGAATACAAATCAAATGTTTTTGTACTCTTCTTAAGCAAATGTAAAAAAAAAATTCCATATCCGTTCCGTAGGATGGCTGTCTGTGGACCATCCGCACTTGTATTTCTATAAATAATTGTTGCAAAAATTAATTTTACATCTTTATTATAAACAAGGTTTTTTACTATTGAATATCAGGTAGATGGTTTGATTTACGCTATTGGCAATTGGGAAATATTCATCATAATCAGGACGTGAAAGTGAGTAATAATAAGCTAATCCTAATATCCGAATTGGTTCTTTTTCTAATATACTTTTAAATCTTTTTGAGAGATTTAATTAAAATTTATCGTGTAAAAACATAAATCACAGTCAAATTTTAATGTTAAATAATATTAAAATTAAATGATTTAAAAATTAATATGCGAGACATATAAAACACTATAAATCCCTGATATATAAGCTGATTTAGCTACCACATATTTTTATTTTACGGTTGAATACCCCCTCTGGTAGAGATTTCAGGGGGATGAATGGTATAATAATTGAATAATGAAGAGCACGAGCTGAAACTCTGATTTGAAATAATTCTGCTGAAGCAGCAGAAGTTATTTTTCTTAAAGAAACATTAAAAAAAATCATATGAAATCAAAACTATCAATCTTATCGTTGGCAATAGCATTACCCACATGCCTTTTTGCTCAGGATTCATTACAGGTTATGAACAATACACAGTATCCTAACACTTTCTCTTCAGGATCTGCCGATGTACAGCCATTCACCAACTCTTCAAAGAGATTTAACGACTGGTCAATCTCATTTGGTGCCGGAGTGCCTTTGGTACAATCTGCTGACCTTAACTCAATTAAAACAAGTGATAGATCTGGAAAAGATTTGTTTGGATATTCAGCATATGTAAGTATTGATAAGGCAATCACACATGCGTTTGGATTAAAGTTGCAATATGACCGTGGAGAAACCAGACAGGGGTATTTCAACACAAAGGATGCCGCACCAGCAAATGCTGCTGCTAATATGCAGGTAGGAGCAAGAACGCAATACGATGCAATCTCTATTTTGGGTGATATTAATTTTTCAAACCTTTTAAGAAGAGTAGATAACAAATCACCATTCAGATGGGCACTTCATGGATATGCAGGTATCGGTACCTTAGCATACAGAGCATATCTTAAGGATGAAATGGGACAAAGGTTAACAAGAGAAATCAAACCATTCAAATTCGGTTCACTATTCGGACAGGCGGGGGCCGGGCTGAAATATAAAATCAGCAACCGTCTTGATCTTGAAGGAAGAGTAATGTATGTGGTAACAACTGATGATTCATTTGATGGCGGAGGATCACAAAACAGCGCAATTAACAGGATAAATAATAAAAGTTCTGATAACTTCATCAACACAACTTTAGGTCTTACCGTTAATCTAGGCAAGCACGAATCTCACCTGATGTGGCATGACCCATTGCAGGAAGCTTATTACAAAATCAATGTGTTGGAATCTAAGATTACTGATGTTGTTGTTTGTAAAAACGGAGATGCTGATAACGACGGAGTTTGCGATGATTGGGACAGACAGCTTGACACTCCTGCAGGAGCAAGAGTGGATGGATCAGGGGTTGCTTTAGATGTAGATCTTGACGGAGTAATTGATCTTTACGACAAATGTGTAACGGTTCCGGGAAGCGTAGAAAATAACGGATGTCCTGACCAGACTCAAGGACAGGGAGCTGTTGCTGAAACAGAAACAAAACTGGAAGGTATTGAGTTTGATCTTAATTCAGACAGAATCTTACCTTCGAATACGCCAATCTTAAATAACGCCGTAAGCTATATCAATTCATCTGACGGTTCTTATACAGTTGTAGGAGCTACCGATACAAGAGGAACAGAGGCTTACAACAAAATGTTATCTGAAAGAAGAGCGAATAACGTAAAAAACTATCTTATTCAGAACGGAGTACAGTCGGGAAAACTTGGTGCTCAGGGAAACGGGAAAACCGACCTGAAATATCCTGAATGTGACCCTGCTTCAAAATGTCCTGAATGGAAAAACAGAGCGAATAGAAGAGTGTATTTTAAAGCAAAATAAATTATAATAACTTCTAATTTTGAGACTGCCGTTACAACGGCAGTCTTTTTTTATTCCTGCTGGAATTGCTGAACTGTATTATATTATTTTAAAGCGTCAAGTTCTGTCGTTAGCCGTAATGATCTTTGCTGTACATAATAAAGAAATATTTTAATTCAATATAAAATTTATTCGTTTATATTAAAAAATTATTACACATTTCAAATTAATGTTAAAATTTAGAAAATTTAATAATTGATATAATATTTTTCTTAGATTTGTGAATTATAAAAACTAATAACCATGACGACTCATTTTCTTGCAACTTCACTATTGCAATATCTACAATATGTGGTATATAATTAAAATAGTGAGAGTATCTTTTACCATAAGTCTTATATTGTTTATTTGCAGCTGCTCTAAGCCTGAAATAAAAGAAATAACATATAAGGATCTTCCATCAGATGTTAGAAATAAATTCGAGAATATGTATCATTACAAAACACCGCCCGTCGTCAATGCAGAAGGTGATACTGTTGAATGGTATTCTCCCCCTTTTGCCGAGTGTGCTAATCTGAAAAAAGATTGCAACTGCAATGTAGAGTCCAAAGGCGGAATCATGTCGAACCCGTGTTTCGTAATAAATTCCTGCGGAAAAGAATCTGAAATTTCATGGGAAGTTCTGCAACGGGTATTCATCATTAAAAACGACAGCATCTATTTTCCCAGTGCTAAGAGTGCTGTTACAACCACCGGAGAGTCCAGAGCGTTTAATATTAGACTGGATACAGTTGGCTTTTATGTGCAGAAAATGGACTAAAGAAATTAAAAATTTTACCATAAGTAAGATACCCGGTGTAATCAGTATCGTTAGCACAAGTAAAGCGAATCATTATACATTTTTTTAGGATTATTTCAAAAATTATCCGCTAATACTGCTCACACCAGCTAAACTTTTCTTCAATAATCTCGGCTTTGGCTTGTTGCAGATACTGTAAATAAAGATCCGAAACCGGCGAATGTTTTTTGCCGCGCATCCAGATCAGACTCCACATCGTTTTTATGGGAAGTCCTTTAATCGGGATAATCTTCAGTTCCTCATTATACAGTTCGTTTTTTATACCAATAAGCGGCATGATAGAATATCCTAATCCTGCCAGTAACGCCTGCTTCACAGCTTCATTGGAGGTCAGTTCCATCTTTTTTAATACGGATATATTTTTATGTTTGATAAACCCTTCCATTGTGGTGCGTGTTCCGGATCCCTTTTCCCTGAAAATCAAAGGTATTGTTTCAAAGTCTTCCAGTGAGATGTTGGGATGGCTGTTTTGCGTATTGCCGACAAGATACAGCTTATTCTGAAGCAAATCCATTCGTTCAATATTTAAAGCACTCGGTAAAATTGATACAAGTGCAAAATCCACCTCGTTGTTTTCCAGGCTTTCAATTACTTTTTCCTTATTTGTAACATCCATCACCAGCTCAATTCCGGGATGTTGGCTGATAAATCCCGAAAGAAAATAAGGCATCACATATTTACCCGTAGAGACAACGGAAATCTTCAGTCTCCCTGTAACCTGTCCCTGATACGCCAACGTCTTGTAGTTGATGGAGTGAATCTGATTCACAATCTCTTCAGCAGCTTGTGCAATCTCTTTTCCGAATTCCGTTACGTATAGTTTCCTCCCGACAACTTCCGTTAAAGGAATATTAAACTGATCCTGAAAATTTTTAAGCTGGATAGACACTGCCGGCTGAGTGAGAAATAACGCTTCTGCCGCCTTTGTCACACTTCCTGTCTGCACTACTTTCAGAAAAATCTGCAGCTGATTCAGAGTATAATTCATAAAATTATTTTATGGTATTAATTACAAATATAAATAAAAATAAATGAATTAAAATCTACAACTTTGTCATGTAAAAAAAATTAAATTATGACAAGAATTACAGTAGCCAAAGGTGACGGTATCGGTCCCGAAATCATGAATGCAACCCTGAAGATTATTTTAGCGGCAGGTGCAAAAGTTGAAATCGATGAAATTGAGATCGGTGAAAAAATCTATCTGGCAGGACATACATCCGGGATCAGTGACGAATCATGGGATATTATCAGACGTAATAAAATATTTCTGAAAGCACCCATTACAACGCCACAGGGAGGCGGGTACAAAAGCCTGAACGTAAGTACGAGAAAATTCTTAGGTTTATATGCTAATGTAAGACCTTGCGCGAGTTTCTATCCCTTCATACAGACCAAACATCCTATAATGGATATTGTTATCGTACGGGAGAACGAAGAAGACCTTTATGCCGGGATTGAGCATCAGCAGACCGATGAAGTAGTGCAGTGCCTTAAATTAATAAGCCGCCCTGGCTGCGAAAAAATCATCCGATATGCTTTCGAATATGCAAAACAACAAAACAGGAAAAAAGTAACCTGCTTTACCAAAGACAATATTATGAAGCAGACAGACGGATTATTTCATCAGGTCTTTAATGAAATTGCCGCTGAATATCCTGAAATAGAAAATGAACATTGGATTATCGATATCGGTGCGGCGAAGATGGCAGACACGCCCGAAATGTTTGATGTTGTAGTTATGCCAAATCTGTATGGAGACGTATTAAGTGACATTGCAGCACAGCTTACAGGTTCGGTTGGGCTCGCAGGTTCGGCAAATATAGGGGAAGAATGTGCGATGTTTGAAGCCATCCACGGCTCTGCTCCGCTCATAGCAGGACAGAATGTAGCAAATCCTTCCGGGCTGATTCAGGCTGCCATTATGATGCTGAACCATATCGGACAAAACCAGGTAGCGGAAAAAGTTCACAACGCCTGGCTGAAAACACTGGAAGACGGTATTCATACCGTAGACATATTTAAAGAAGGGGTGAGCAGAGAGAAGGTGGGAACACAGGAGTTTGCTCAGGCTGTAGTGCTTAATTTAGGCAAAAAACCATCCGTTCTAAAATCGGTTCAGCACCTGAATAACTATACGCTCAAGCTTCCGAAATACCGACGCAGAGCCAGAGCTAAAAAAGTTCTTGACGGGGTGGACCTGTTCGTGCACTGGAACGGTACTGATGCCAATGAGCTGGCCAATAAATTACAGCGCCTGGAAATAGGAGGCATAAAGCTTAACGTAATTACCAACAGGGGAATCAAAGTCTGGCCGGATGGTTTCAAGGAGACGTTCTGTACAGATCACTGGCGATGCAGATTCAGACCTCAGCAAAGTACGGAAATCAGCAAGATAGATATCGCTACCTTACTCACGAGAGCTATAGACGAGGATATCGATGTCATAAAAACAGAGAATTTGTATTCCTTCGACGGCAAAGTGGCATATTCACTGGCACAGGGACAATAGAACAGAGATGTCAGACAGCATTTCTTGTATAGATTGATCTAAGAGAATCTTTTATTCATATTAAACCTGTAACAAGATGAAACCAAGTACTATTAAAAATACCAAAACAAAAGCAAAGACAGACAATACTTTTTTTCTCATCAAAGGGGTGTTTTCTCCTGAAGATGCTAAAGAGATATTATCTAAGATTTACACTTTTAAGATAAACTATCACAATCTGAACAACTGGCGCTCTTTGGAACGCTTTGGGGTTGACGATGAAAATTCCCAGAAAAGAATCCCGAAGCTGAAAAGTGATAAAGCCACAATTGAAGAGTTAATAGACCAGGGTAAGGCAAAAGATCAGAAAATTAAGATCAATGCAGAAATTACCATATCATTCTGTTAATATCAATAGACAAAATTAGGGAAATAAACATTTGATAATGAATGTATAATCCCTGATGCAAATCCTAAAAAAACACATTGAGTTGGGTCCGTACATTGTACGGATCTTTTTATTTATACTAAAAAACAAATTACGGTTTGGGTTTTTAAAATTGATTACTTCATATGATCATTAATAAAAGCAGCCAGCATTTTCGTATTTCCCCCATAATGGTGGTTTCCGGCAATATGTTTCATCTGGTAATTAGATCCCAGTTTAATATTTTCATACGGAAAATGGGTAAATTCAAAATCGCTCAGAATGACCATTACAGGAACATGGGTAATTTTATTAATTTCAGGGATGACCGGAAGGCTTCCTTTCGGCTCTTGTCCAAAATACTCCTCGAGATGTATTTTAAAATCGTTGCTTTTTGAAGGCCCGATGATAAATATTTTCTGAATTCTATCCTTTAAATCATCAGAAAACCGATTATAGGCAAAAGGCGTAACGTCTGCCCCAAAAGAGAAACCAATCAAAATGACCTGTTGGTTTTGCCTTCCTCTTAATTGTTTATTAATATAATTTTCGATATCAGAAGCGGTTTCTGCCGGTGTTTTCTTTTCCCAGAAATAAACTTTTGTATTCAGTGCAAATACATCATAGCCGAACTTGTGAAGATTTTCTCCGAAACTTTTTGAAAAGGTATTGAAGCCCGCATCTCCACTGATGTAGAAAATAATTGGTTTTTCAGAATGCGAATTCCATTCGGTTACCTTAAAATCCTTACCGGCATCACATCCGGTAAAAAGTGACAAAAGAATTAACCAAACAAATACAATGTAAAATCTTTTCATGGCTTCATAATCTGGTTCAGTGCAGCGGGGATCTGTAAAAGATCAAGATCATTATTATAAACGAGATATTTATTTTCCCAGAGGTCAGCATATTTCTCTTTAAAATTTCTGAGCGTCTGATAGTGTTTAAAAATTCCGACACGGTGGTAGGCAAATTTTAACAGGTCTTCTGCGGTATTATTGGGTTCATCCAACCCTGCCATCGGCGTCATTCCCATATTGATAAATTTAAGATTCTTGTCTTTTGCGTATTCTACAAGCTTTACAATCAGCGCATCTGTACAGCCATTCGGAGCATTTTCAGTTTTTCTGATCATATCGTAGCTGCACTCATCAGGAGCACAGTGAGGAATGATGTTGAGAAAAGCAGCGCAGTTTCCTTCCCCGTCAGATATCATAATTATATCCTGCTCTTTTACAACGGCTCTTTCAAACATTCCTTCTGCAAAAACTATTTCTTTCTTGTCAAATTTTTCCAGCCATTCATTCGAAACACGTTCAAGCTGGTCCAAAATGTCATCAGACTGCGGTGCATATTTTATTTCCGTTCTGAATCCTGATTTTTCCAACGTGTTAATACCGTTCCGGATGGATTTTCGCTCTTTACCGGTCAGGCTGAACTTTTCCGTATCAAGAATGGCGTCCTGACCGATAAACAGATGCTGTTTCCTTAACGATGAAAAATAATTCAGGCTGTTTTCGCCAACACGGTAATAGGTTGTTTTTAATCCGTTATTTTTACAATAGTCTTCAAATTCTTCAATCAGAGCAGTTTTATCTCTTTCGGCACAAACGGGTTCTTCCAGGATCACTGCAAAACCATTCGCTGTTCTGTATGACAGAAAACCTTCCCGGTCCGCAGCAAAGAAAAAAAGTTTATCAGAAGTCAGCTTAAAATAATCCAGAGAAGAGTCCCCATATTCTTCAACAAGATTTTCGGCTTCCAGATGGTTTTCAAGGTCGCTCTGTTCTTCCGGTTTATGGGTCCGGTAAAATGAAACAATAAGAACGAGCCACGAAACGGCACCCAAAATATAATTCAGCTGCTGAAAATCCCTGGCAAAACCCGTAAGCGGTGTTAGCCCGGGATCCTTAAACAAAAGAAAAGTATGAAGCGTGTAATAAAGCGCTTCCTTTTTCGAAAAATCAATACCAAAATGGGAAGGATCTATAAAATAGAAGCTGAGGTAATTGAATATAAATATAGCGGTAAAAATTCCCACAAACCAGCTGAATCCCCTTTGAAATGACATTCTGTTGCCTTTAAACGTATACTCTCTGCGACTGTACATCAACAAACCCAACGTTGCTAATGCAAAAAGAGCTTCCTCGTAATCCAGAGCCTTAACAAGATTGAAAATTACGGAAACGACAGTAAGTGTTACGGCAAAATACCACGCCCGCCTACTTCCTTTAAATAAATTTGCTGAAGTAATCAATAATAATACCCCCGACAAAAGCGTGAACATCTTGGAAATATGAATTAAATCCTGAGGAAGATAACTTTTTACAATAGATAAACGGTCAGCTAAAGCCGGTGTAATCACCGAAAGAATATTGATGATGCCCAATAAGAATATCATAATAACAGGAAGGAGCCTGGCAAAAAGCTTTCTGCCACCCCAAAGATAAGCTGCGATTCCAAGCAGTAAAGGAAGCCAGAATTCAAAAAAACGGTAAAGCAGCGTGATACCCAGTGCTTCTGCATGATGGTACCCAAAGCCCGAGAGTAGGTAAGTCAGCGAAAATTCAACGGCTCCCAATCCTCTTAAAAAGGGAGAAACGATCATCAGCAATATTGAAATAACATACGATATGGCGGCAGCCGTAAATGACGCTTCCACCCCTAAGGCATACATTGCGATGAGTAAATGGAAAACGCCGCAGAATTCAATAGCAACGGATATTAATACAGTATACCAGAAATATTTTTTATCAATTTCGTTATTGAATATCTCATCTATGGAACCGATTATTTTCGGGAATTTCTTTTCTATAAACCGATAAAGAAAATTTTTTTTTCTAAATGATATAAAAATACCGTATACAAGCAATAACAATACGGATAAAGAAATGATGCCGGTCCAGCTGTTATCAAATGCCTTATTTACAGAGACTGCATACAGGATCAGCGGAACGCCCACAATAAGAACCGTCAGAAATCCTACAAAACCGTAGATTGCGCTTGCCTGGTGCACTTTGGAAGATTTATAACCTTTAATTCTGATATTTCGGGGAAGATAGGCGAGAGAACTTACTCCTCCCGCGGGAAGGAAAATACTCAGAAGGTTGCGCTTCAGGAATAAATTGACCGAATCGGACAGTTTAACATCCAGCTGAACACTTTTGAAGCTGGTAACGTACATCAGGCCCTGAAGGAAAACATAAATACCGCCCAAAATAATACCTATGAGAATCCATTCACTGTTTGAATTTTTCAACTGCGGACCTATGGAAGCAAGCTCATGCCTTTCACTTCTGAAAAAAACAAAAGCCAACAGCAAAACCACTACTGCTAAAATTTCCTTCCATCGAGTTAATCTGAATATATTCGATAATTTGCCGATTTTCATATTGTTTTAATTTAAGAAAACATAGAGTAGGATTCTTATCAAAAATAATTAAAAATCTTATGAATTTTTAGCAATCTTTATAAAATATTATTTATTTGAGCTTTATAAGGAAGGCTACGATAAATATCATAGCTTTTATCTTTGAACAGCAATTATTTCAGGCTATCTGTCAGGGTTTTAATAAAAATTCTTCCACAGCCTGTAATACTGCTTCAGGATTTTCTTCAAACATATAATGACCTGTATCTTTAAGGTGTATCAGTTCAAAATGTTCTGCAGCTGCAGGCAGGGCATACTGATAGAAACCGTAAGAAACATTACTGGCAATTCCTAAAACAGGCATCTGTAATGGGGTGTATCTTTTGCTGTCCTCAATATCCTGATGAAAAGACTGATACCACGCATTGGAAGCACGGATGTTTTCCGGTCTGTTGTAAGCTTCGGCGTAGATCTGTTTTTCAAGTTCAGATATTTTACGATCGTCAGTCATAACATACCGAAACAGCCAGTCCAGCAGGTAATAGTAACGGCCTTCCAGCAGTTTTTCAGGCAGATCTTTTACCTGGTTAAAACCCATCCACCACGTGTAAGGCTGATCGGTGTCAATTTTGTCGCCGAAAGTTCCGGCGGGAGGAATGAGCGGCATCTGAAGCATTCCTTCATTTGGATGCAGGCCGTCGGCAACAATAAGCCGCGAAACAAGGTGAGGATAATTATAGGCGAGGCTCATGGCAACCATTCCTCCGATATCATGTCCCAACACAAAAACACTTTGTATACCGAGATGACGAATAAGCTCCGAAATATCTGCGGCCATCGTTTTTTTATCGTATCCGGATAAAGGTGTTGAAGAACTTCCCATTCCTCTTAGATCTACTGCAATCACACGAAAATGTTTGGCAAGTTCAGGCGCAATGGTATGAAATGAATAAAATGTCTGCGGCCAGCCGGGAAGGCAGATCAGCGGAAATCCTTTACCTCCTTCTGCATAATGCAGCTGTATGCCGTTCACGGTAACGATGTGGCTGGTGAATCCTTCCCAGTTTTGAATTAAGAATTCGTCTGTATATTGTTTTTCCATATTTTTCTGTTGAACATTACATTACCTTTTTGATAAAGCTTCTTCAGCACCAATCCATACAATGCCGGAATATCTTTCATTGTCGAGTTCCTGATGGTGGGCTGCAAACATGCTGTAGAGGTACTGCATCTGCTGCCATGCGGGATAGAGCTCGTTTTCTCCTTCAGGCTGTTCTCGTCGTAAAGTATATATTGTTTCCAGAAATCTCTCCATAGAACCCATATTCTCAAGCTGAAAAGAACTTTTGTACACTTTTTCAGCGACAGGCAGCAATGCTTCCGGACTTATACTAAAACCGGCAATACGGAGGTATCGTGGAGCATCACTGTCTAAAGCAGCAGATGCCGTAAAGGTAGCCGTATTTTCAAGCGTGGTAAAGTCTATATTCCAGTCAGACTTATCTTCAAAAAAACCAATGGTTTTGTGATTGGTATTCAGTAGAGGGATGTCATAATGCAATACATAGGAGAAGGCACCGTTGAAAACAGAAGTTGCGTGTATGGGACTGCTGTCAATAATTTCTGCAAAAGCCTTGCGGAGGTCAAAATTACGGTTGCAGCCTTCGGGCAGATTCGTATAATCGGTACAGAAATCGGAGGGTATAAAATGAGGAACTCCGGCGCTGACAGCTGCATTAAGGAGCGCCGCCTGGGTATCTACGATCACATCTTTCAGTCCCGCCAAAGCAGAAACAACACATGATACTCCTGAACAGGCGTTTTCAAGCATTGAATGGCTGGTAAAGTCTACTTCAACTACCTCGATTCCGGCATCTTTCAAAAGCTTTATTTTGTTGTTATCGCTTCCGAAACGCACCGCAGCTCTTACTGCAGCTCCTCTTTTCAATAGTTCGTAGCAGATTTTCTCTCCCAGATTTCCTGTAGCACCGGCTACCAAAATTGCTTTTTTCATAGTCATGATCTTATTTGTAGATCAAAACTATGCATTATTCAAGGCTGAAAAACTACCATTTGGTAGATAATGAATTTACCGGTGTAAGTTCTTCCGGATCCGGCTTAACGCATTGGGGGTAATTCCCAGATAGGAAGCCAGCTGCTTAACTGATACGCGCTGCATAAATCCCGGTTTCTGTAAGAATTCAAGATACCGCTCTTCCACCGTCATTGTCTGAAACCGTATAATTTCATCAATCATTCTTATTGCCATAGACTCCCAGATTTCCCGTCCGAATTCCTGCCATGCCGGAAGGCTTCTGTATAACTGTTCCATATCCTGCCGTTCAATATAATACAGCTCGGTTTCTTCAATGGCTTCTACATTAAAGCGGGTAGGAGTACGGTGCTTAAAGCTGGAAATCTCGGTGAAAAATTCTTCCGGTAAAACGACCCAGGCTGTAAGCTCAGGATCTTCGCCGTATACAAAACGAAGGGCACCGTTTATGATAAAATAATACCGGTCTGCCACCTGACCTCTTTTCAGCACAAGCTGCCCTTTTCGTACAGTACGAAGGTGAAATTTTGAAATAATTGTTTCCTGCTCATCTTCGTTAAAATGACCATTCCGGTTGATAAAATCTATAAGCAGTTTTCTCAAGATGAGGTTTTTAATCTAAAAATTAACGAAGAAGAGAATAAATTGCCACTCCAATACCGGTATAGGCAACCACGGTAATGATATCCGCTATCGGTTGTGAAAATCTCCTTTCAGCGATTTTTTCAGCATTGATCTGGTTCTTATGGAATTTCAGCGTTTTTTTAGCATTGTGTACCGGATGGGCGATCAGGCTGTCTCTTTCCCATTTGTCCACAATTACTTTATATTTTTTGCCGTCAACATCAATTTTAACATTTTTACCGGCAGCAAGCTTCTCCTGCACATTGATTGGTGCTGGTACTGGTGTTTGCTGTGCATTCTGCGCAGGTGATATTTTATTGGCGGGACCAATGCCGTTTTTAGATTCCTGTATATTGTCAGCCATCGGATCTTTCGGTTTTTTGACCTGGTACGTATAGCAGCTGGCAAGAGAAAATGATATGATGATGAGATAAAGATTCCTTTTCATGAGACTAATTTAAGAATTAAACGGAATATTCACAGTTTTCTTTTAACTGTTTCTGTTTTCTGAAAATTTTTACGGTTAAATCTATTACTGCAAGAAATCTATTACCAATTGACAAACAGAAATTTTTCCTTCCACGGCAGTTTGATAAAACCAATTCCCCAGCCCAGTTTTTCCAGTAAAATGTCTTGTGTTTTTCGTTCTATGGTAAGGGTATAATCATGATCGGTAACAACCAGTTTCCCTGACCGCTGAAAGAACTCATTCTGTAATAATGCTGCAGATGATTTTTGCATCGGGCTCCAGTTGTGCTGAACACTTTCGATGACATTTTTAGCCTGGGTTTTGTGCTTTCGCGAAAGTTTGATATGCCTGTCAATACTTTGATGCATGGGAATATTACACAGGAATTTTTCGAATGCCATTTCGTACTCAGGCGCATTGGTTGCTCCGGTAGCGATATAATGGAGCAAATGAGCTCCTAATTCTGGATTGGTGATTTCCTGGGTTTTCGGATCCAGAAGATCACAATGTTCAAAAAATGTTTTAATGAACGGATGGATCAGGATAAGTCCCGCATTCTGTACATATTGTCCTCCATTCATGATGCCGTCATCATCAAGTTCTGTATGGTTACGATCGATTATCTCTGCAGATTTGTTTATGTTTTTAAGGTCGTCTTTCAATGGATCTGTAATGCTTTCCCGGCCTTTACTTTCGGTATTATTAATAATGCTTTTACTGTTGGTATTTTCAATGCTTTCAGCAATTTCATCTTGTTTGATGAAAGAAAATATCTCTGCTATTGCTTTCCTGCTTTTATGGCTGATTTTTTTCCTTGAAGATCCTCCCGGATTTGCTTTTGAAATCTGTTCCAAAATATATTCCCGAAGATCTGCATTTGACGAATCAGAATATCTGTATAAAACACCTAATACAAGACTCCACACAAAAATTCTTTCATGATGACGGAGTTTTGATACATTCTGCAGGACTCCATCTTCCAGATTGATTGTTATTTCTTTATTTTCCAGTAAGGCCATGCATAATTGACCAATCTGCCTGTCCGAAAGCTGGTTGATAATCCGGGTTTGAATATGCTGTTTCGGTAAAACGGAAATGATACTTTTTTGAAAGGCTGGAACCGCAATAAGACTGTCGAAAACTGCTGTTTCCAAAAAGTTAATATTTTCATTATCTGAATTCCACCAGGGCATAGAGCCGTTCTCTAAAAAATGAATAAAGCTTTGCAAGAGCTTTTCCTTATTGCTGATCCAGCTTGCTTTAGAATTGTTTTCTGTTTGTTCACTCTTCATTTCCCGGGAATCGACTATTTCTGACAATTCTTCTTTAAAAAGACGGGTAATTCGGTCTTTTAATTCAGTGTTCAGCGAGCTGTTGTCCACATCCAGATTCAGCTCTAAAAGGGGAATTTGCAAAGTATGATCTGCTAACTGATGCTCTATACCATTGATGTATTTTTCTATTTCCGGGAAAACATCAATAGCCAAAAAGCTGTTGAGATCATCTTTTATTCGATATGCCTTTTCTTTATTGTTGACGGTAATTTCAATAAAAACTTTCTGGATGATATGATTCTGCTTCACTTTAAATCGGTTTAATTTCAGTACTGACGGTTGTTGAATTATTATTTTCTGTCAAATTCGCCACCCCAGAAACCTGCCGGGCAAAGGCTTAGTTTTGATCTCTGTTTTGCGCTCAGTCTGCATCCGCAGCCTCTGATGAAGCCGTCTTTCGGAGAGTCAGCAACTTCCAGGGTTTCCGGGTTCATCCATTTCATGGCGTTGCAATTGTTGCCGTTTTTTAAAGGGCAAGCATTGCAGATTTCTTCCCGTAAAGAGAAAATATCTTCTTCATTTTGATTGGCCATGCCGATTTTTGAACGTAATTCATTGAAATGGCCGCTAATGATTTCATTGCGCTTGCCAAAAATTTTTCTGATATTCATGATTTAAGTTTTAAGATTATTGGGGTCAAAATTAGAGGAAGAAATTCCATCCTGCTAATTATGAGGCGTCTCTGTTCTGTCTTTGCAGTAAAAACAAAATTATTCCCAAGATGTGCCGCACAGTTCCCTGTTTGGTATATATGTTCTCTGTAGTTACATCTTCGAATCACTAATTTTTTTATTTCAAAATTACACCTCAAAAATTGTGTAATAACTTCACTGATACTGGATTTAGGCAATTTTTATTTTTTTAAATTAAATTATTTATTTTAATTAATTAATTGGTTTTTAGTTGTTTATAAAAGTGGGTTTTTCAGCTTTCTGTGAAAAAATATAAAAAGTATTTACTGCAAAGACAGGTTTAGGACCTCAAAATATTTGTCTTTTGATTAAGTGTAATTGTATGTTTGCATCATAATAATAAAGAGCAAAAATTATGATTAAAGAAGTATTGACAATTTTAAAAGATAAGCTCAATGATCCGGTGAACGGCTTAAAAGACGGACAGCACAGCGGCGATATTGCCGTAGTTGATGATATAGCAAAACATGATGATGATACCTCCGGGCTTGATGATAAAGTGGTTATCACTTTGCTGAACGTGGAGGAAGAATCAACATTAAAAAACAGGTCATGGTATACCAGAACAGCGGTAACTGAAAATCCGATTATCTATGATATGAAAAAGCAGAATCCGCCGGCTTATCTAAACTTATACCTGATGATTGCTGCAAACCGTAATGCCTATGATAAATCTTTAACCGACATCTCGAAGGTTATCGAAATTTTTCAGACCCATAATGTGCTGGAATATATTGATTCTGATGTGAAAAAAAATTTCAGGTTTAGAATGGAACTGCATTCGATTCCCTTTGAACAGCTTAGTTATGTCTGGGGATTATTAGGAGGAAAAGTCATGCCTTCTGCTTTATACAAAGTAAGTGTTATAAAGATTGAATCTGTGGAAGCAACCAATATTAATTTAATTGATGAAGTAAGTATAAAAAGTATCAAAGTCGATTAATCAATGATTGTGCGAATTTATTATAATAATGGTAATGACGCATAATCAAACCAAAAACTAAAAACTAATAACCTTTAACTTAAATTTTTAAACATGCAAAATCCAACTACACCAGGTGTTTCAGTTGAAGAAATTACTAGGCTTCCCAATTCAGTTTCACTTATTGATACGGCTATTCCGGTATTTATCGGGTATACTGAGCTGACCCCTGCTGACCATACTGAGCCACTGAATATCAGCTCTCTTTTGGAATACGAAAAATACTTTGGAAAAGCGAAAAAAGAAAATATCCGGCTTAAAGATACGGAAGATAAAGGAGTAGAGCTTATAGCTCCTGAAGTACAGTTTTTAATGTACTATTCGCTTCAGGTATATTTTGCTAACGGAGGCGGCCCTTGTCAGATTTTTTCAGTTGGCAATTATACATCAGGACAAGTTGAACTAGCTGCCTTAAGTACTGGTCTGGAACTGATTGAAGATTCAGATGAACCCAGGCTCATTCTTTTTCCTGATGCAGTGTCTTTAGCAGAAGCTGATTTTTATACTATTTATAATCAGGCTATTGCTAAGGTAGAATCAGGCGGGAGAAATTGGTTTGTTATAGTAGATACTTTTTACGGAAACTCTGTAACCCAATCCAATAATCTTAATACCCTCGCCAACCTTAGGAATAATGTAGCGCTTACCACTTATGCCGCAGCTTATTTTCCGCATTTAACCACCATTCTGAATTATACTTTTGATGAAACCGAAACACTTATCCAGCATACCGGTTTACAAAGACAAGGACAGACTACTGCAGACTTATATGCAGGTGAAATTGCAGCATTGGACGAATTAAAAAGCCTGGCAAGTGAAGAAATTATCGGCGGATCTGCAGATCCTTTCGTATTGGCAGATTTACTGGGGCAGGCGATAGCCATTGCAGAGGAAATCAGTGAAACAGCAGATGAAGCAGGTGGTGCAAAAGGTAATTTGATACACGCCATTGAAGAAGCGAACGCAGTATTAGAAGCCATTTACGACGGAACAATAGATGATTTTGTTATTCCTGATAACCTGGAAGATACCCCTGTTTTCAGCGAAGAGTTCGACACATTAAAAACTGCAATTCTTGCCGTAAAGGATGAAGTGGGAGCAGCAAACGGTAAAACATTGAAAAGTTTAGAATCATCTGATTCGGTTTTATATCATCAGATCAGAAAAGAGATCGCATCATTAAAGGTAGTTTTACCTCCATCTTCAGCAATGGCGGGCGTTTATGGAAGAATAGACAGCACAAGAGGAGTCTGGAAAGCACCGGCTAATGTCAGTCTTAACTTCGTGGTAAGCCCTACAGAAAAGGTTTCCGATTCCGAACAGTCTGATATGAATGTAAATGATGCAGGATCAATCAATGCCATCAGAACTTTTACCGGAAAGGGAACATTAGTCTGGGGAGCCAGAACACTGAATGCAAAAGAAAAGACAGAAGACCATCAAGAAAACATCTGGAAGTATATCAATGTACGCCGCTATTACGATATGATTGAACTGTCGATCAGAAAAGCATTAGCCGACGGAAAATTTATAAACCAGCCCAATATACCGTATACATGGTTAAGAGCAAAAACCATGATAGAAAATTTTCTTAATCAGCAGTGGATCGATGGCGGGTTGGCAGGAAGTACGCCGGAAGAAGCCTATCATGTAGAAGTCTCCGGTGACAAAGATAAATCGAAAACGATGAATGTAACGGTAAAGATAGCACTGGTACGCCCTGCAGAATTTATCGTACTGAATTTTTCCCACAAATTATAATAATTCTGAAAATATAATCAGTCACAACAAATATTCGAAGCTGTACTTCGAGATATATTAATCTTAATTTAAAAATTTTAACAAATGAATTACAAAACCCCTGGAGTTTACGTGGAGGAGCATGAAAAATTTCCGCCTTCCGTAGCGCAAGTTGAAACGGCTATTCCTGCTTTTATAGGATATACTGCGGAAGGCCCAAAGAATAAGCCAACAAGAATTACTTCAATGTTGGAGTACGAGCAGCTTTTCGGAAAAGCAAATCCGGAAACGTTTGCGGTAGCTTTCAAAGATGGCGTTGCAACGGCAACACAAACGAAAGTAAGCGATTTTAAAATGTACTATGCCATGCAGATGTATTTTGCCAATGGCGGAGGACCCTGTTATATTGTTTCAGTAGGATACTATGCTGATCAGGTCAGCGTAGGAACATCTACAACACAAGGAACATTATTATACGGTCTTGAACTGCTTAAAAAAGAAGATGAGCCCACCCTTATTGTTTTTCCGGATCTTCAAGGCCTGGTTCCTAATGCTGCTGATGTAGATACAGCCGCAGCTGCAGCACAGGCTGCAACAGATAATAAAACTGCAGCTACGGATGCCAAGGCCGCTGCTAAAGATGTGTCAGATGCTGTTCAGGCTGCTGCTAACCTTCAGGCTGCTGTGGATGTTGCTGCTACTAAAGTGGCTGGCTACGTTACTGCTACTACCGTAAATCCTGCTAAAGTTGCTGCTGCTCAGGCTGTCGCTGCTGCTGTTCAGGCTGCTGCTAATCTCGCTGATGCCAAGGCTGTTGCTCAGGCTGTTACTGCTGCGTTCGATACTGATCTTACCACTGCAACCACAATTTCTGCGGCTGCCTCTGCAAATGCGAGTGCTGTTAGTGCTGCTAAAGCGAATGCTACCGCTATTACAAAAGTGTACTCGTTATACAACAGTGCCTTAGATCAGGCGGAACTTATGAAAGACAGATTCGTTATTATGGATGTTCTTGGCGATGATGATACTTTCAGAAGCAAAGTCAACGCCTCAGGTCTAAAATATGGAGCTGCTTATCACCCGAAATTAAAGACAGTTTTAAACTACGCTTTTGATGAGGCAAATGTTTTGGTAACCGGCGCATCAGGTATCACAAATCTTGCTGATTTAAAAGCTGCAAGTTCAGAATTGTACAATCAGGCTAAAAAAGCAATTGAATCAAAACAGGTGATATTGGCTCCATCATCATCAATGGCTGGAGTATATGCTAAAGTAGACAGCACCGCAGGAGTGTGGAAATCGCCGGCAAACTTAGGCCTTAATTTCGTAGAGGCTCCTGTCGAAAAAATCTCTGCTAAAGATCAGGAAAAGCTGAATGTGGACCCGGATAGCGGAAAATCCATCAACGCAATCAGAACCTTCACGGGAAAAGGTACTTTGGTTTGGGGCGCAAGAACATTAGACGGAAACAGCAATGAATGGAGATACATCTCTGTACGCCGTTTCTTCAATATGGTGGAAGAATCTGTGATGAAGGCAACAGAACGTTTCGTTTTTGAAGCCAATACCGCCAACACATGGATCCGTGTACAGACCATGATCGAAAATTTCCTTAACCAGCAGTGGCAGGACGGAGCCTTGGCAGGAAGCAAGCCTGAGGAAGCTTATTACGTAAGCGTTGGCTTAAACAAAACCATGTCTGCCCAGGATATCCTTGAAGGAAGAATGAACATCGAGATCGGTATGGCAGCCGTACGTCCGGCTGAATTTATTGTACTTCGTTTTTCCCACAAGTTACAGGAATCATAAAAATCAAACTAAATAACAATTAAATATACATACAATTATGAGTACATATCCATTAGTAAAGTTTGCCTTTGAAGTAGATTGGGGCGGAACAAAATTAGGATTCACTGAGGTATCGGGAATGAATTTAGAAACGGCTGTCATTGAGTACAGACATGGAGCAAGCCCTGATTTCAGTAAAACGAAAATGACGGGGTTGAAGACGTTCAGTAATATCACCTTAAAAAGAGGGACTTTCCAGGGAGACAACGAATTTTTTGAATGGTTCCAGTCTGTACAGCTTAATACGGTAGAGAGAAGATCTGTTACGATTTCTCTTTTGGATGAGAGCGGCAATCCGGCAGTAACCTGGAAGGTAAAAAATGCTTTCCCTGTGAAGCTTCAGTCAAGTGATTTGAAAGCAGATGGTAATGAGGTCGCTATCGAAACCCTTGAACTGGCGCACGAAGGATTAACTATTGAAAATAACTAATATTAACTTTAAAATTAAAAAAAATGAATTACAAAACACCAGGAGCATACATAGAGGAAATTGCAAAATTTCCGCCATCTGTAGCACAAGTAGAAACAGCGATCCCTGCTTTTATCGGGCATACGGATAAGGGGCCAAGAAATGAGCCTACAAGAATTTCTTCCATGTTGGAATACGAAACAATTTTCGGAAAAGCTAAAAATGAAGCGTTTACATTCAATATAGTGGCAGCCACTACAAATACACCCAGAACAGTTACTGCTACTGTATCACCAAGCCCTTTCAAAATGTATTATGCCATGCAAATGTATTTTGCCAATGGTGGAGGCCCATGTTATATTGTTTCTGTAAATGGATATGGAACGAACCCGTCTTTAGGAAATGAAACTACTGCCGGCAGCTTGTTGTTCGGATTAAAAACATTGGAAAAAGAAGATGAGCCAACACTTATCGTTTTCCCTGATGCTGAATTTTTAGCAGCAGATGCATACCAGTTGTATAACCAGGCCTTAGATCAGGCAGCAGAGCTAAAAGACAGATTCGTGATCATGGATGTAGTCGGAACTGTCGCTGATTTTAGACTAGGCGTAACAAAAGCATTAAAATATGGAGCTGCGTACCATCCAAAATTAGAAACGGTTTTAACGTACAGCTATGATCCGGCTATTATGGTTGGAGGTCAGTCTTTGGAATACTGGAAAACGAATGATTCTGATCTCTACAACCTTGCAAAAAATGCTATGGAATCTAAAAAAGTAGTTATGGCTCCATCATCATCAATGGCTGGAGTATATGCTAAAGTAGACAGCACTGCAGGAGTATTTAAAGCACCTGCAAATGTAGGCCTGAACTATGTAGTGGCACCAACCGAAAAAATTTCACATGAAGATCAGGAAAGCCTGAACGTAGATCCTACAGCCGGAAAATCCATCAACGCAATCAGAACCTTTACCGGAAAAGGTACTTTGGTTTGGGGCGCAAGAACATTAGACGGAAACAGCAATGAATGGAGATACATCTCTGTACGTCGTTTCTTCAACATGGTGGAAGAATCTGTGATGAAGGCAACAGAACGTTTCGTTTTTGAAGCCAATACCGCCAACACATGGATCCGTGTACAGACCATGATCGAAAATTTCCTTAACCAGCAGTGGCAGGACGGAGCCTTGGCAGGAAGCAAGCCTGAGGAAGCTTATTACGTAAGCGTTGGCTTAAACAAAACCATGTCTGCCCAGGATATCCTTGAAGGAAGAATGAACATCGAGATCGGTATGGCAGCCGTACGTCCGGCTGAATTTATTGTACTTCGTTTTTCCCACAAGTTACAGGAATCATAAAAATCAAACTAAATAACAATTAAATATACATACAATTATGAGTACATATCCATTAGTAAAGTTTGCCTTTGAAGTAGATTGGGGCGGAACAAAATTAGGATTCACTGAGGTATCGGGAATGAATTTAGAAACGGCTGTCATTGAGTACAGACATGGAGCAAGCCCTGATTTCAGTAAAACGAAAATGACGGGGTTGAAGACGTTCAGTAATATCACCTTAAAAAGAGGGACTTTCCAGGGAGACAACGAATTTTTTGAATGGTTCCAGTCTGTACAGCTTAATACGGTAGAGAGAAGATCTGTTACGATTTCTCTTTTGGATGAGAGCGGCAATCCGGCAGTAACCTGGAAGGTAAAAAATGCTTTCCCTGTGAAGCTTCAGTCAAGTGATTTGAAAGCAGATGGTAATGAGGTCGCTATCGAAACCCTTGAACTGGCGCACGAAGGATTAACTATTGAAAATAACTAATCATGGCTCTTTTATATCCTCCAACCAGTTTCTCTTTCATTGTTAACGGGATTTCGACTACAGAGGGTATTGATTCCAGATTTCAGTCAATATCTGGTTTATCAACGGACATTCCAACTGAAGAATATGCCGAAGGAGGCGAAAACAGGTTTCTTCATCAGCTTCCTTTACGGCCGAAATATCCCAACTTAGTGCTTAAGCGCGGCTTAATTGTAAGTTCTGGGTTGATCAGCTGGTGCAGAAATGCTATGGAAAACTTCGAGTTTGAACCTAGAAACCTTATCGTTACGCTATCGGGAGGGCTTCAGTCTACAGCTCCTTTAATGGTCTGGAATGTTGTGGGAGCATATCCTGTAAGATGGGAAGTTTCCGAATTTAACGCAGAAGAAAGCAAATTGGCTATTGAAACAATAGAACTGAAATACAGATATTTCACGATACCTTCATCGTTAGCAAGCTTAGGCTTGTAATTTCTAAATCAATCTGAGCACCTGAAAGTGTGTTAGCCTCAGGATAACATTTAGCAAAAATATTTTCAAAAAACAAAAACAGATTGGTCTATCACAGGACTGAACGCACTCTTTATGTGCTTAGATTTTTAATAATAAAAACGTTAAATCATTGGTTTTTAAAATATTATAATTTAAAACCGATTAAAAACAAACGAAATGCCAATAGAAATAAAAGAGCTTCACATTAAAATAAATGTGGACGAGAAAACAGCAGCATCAACTAATGCTACATCCATTGATGAGGCAAAAATTATGCGGGCAGTGAGCGAAAGCGTGGAACAGGCAGTACATATTGACAAACGTAAAAAAGAAAGATAATGAAAGGAGCACTTCAAAAACTGACAATCGGGACATATGAAGATTCTGACTATAAAAAAAGAGTTGACAGTGGAGCCTTTACCGCTTTTATAAATCCTACCGGGTATTCTGTTACTTACAAAACAGAACTTGAGCCTGGACAGGCATTGGGAACAGCTAAAACCGATTTAAAATATACCGCATCACCTTCAACCGATTTGCAGTTAGAATTTCTGTTTGATGGTACAGGTGTCACGGAAGCTTTTTCAGGCAACAAACTTATCAACATGATCAAAGGAAAAGCTTTTAAAAAGACATCCGTAAAAGATCAGGTAGATGCTTTTTATAAAGCTACAGGCAAGGTTGCAGGTCCTATACATAAACCTTACAACGTTATCCTCAACTGGGGCAGCTTTGAATTCAAAGGCGTGCTGGCAGAATTTACCGTAGAGTATAAGTTGTTTGATAATGAAGGACAGCCTTTAAGAGCAATAGGAAAAGCCAAATTTAGTGAATCAATCAGTCCCAAGCTGGAAGCTGCTGAAAAGAAAAATGAATCTCCTGATGTTACCCATAAAAGAACAGTACAGGCCGGAGACACCCTTCCTTTAATGACCGAAAGAATCTACGGCGATTCCAAATACTATCTGGAAGTAGCAAAAGTAAACGGTCTTGTCAATTTCAGACAATTAAAACCAGGGAGCGAACTTTACTTCCCGCCATTAGAAAAAGTTTCATAAAATGAATAACAGCGGATACATACAAACAGCAAAAAACCCGGATCTGATTACTTTTAAAGTAATGTCCGGAGGCACGGAATTGCCTGGTAAATACGGCGTTAAAAGTATTGTCGTAGAAAAAGAAGTCAACAGGATTCCTTATGCCCGCATTGTTATTCTTGATGGAAGCATACCGGAACAGGACTTCAAATTGAGTAATGAAGAATTATTAATTCCCGGAAAAGAAATTGAAATCACAGCCGGCTACCATTCTAAAGAAGAAACCATTTTTAAAGGCGTTGTGGTAAAACATAATATCAAGGTCAGAAACGGCTCATCGTACCTCATCATCGAATGCAGGGATAAAGCGGTAAAAATGACTTTGGGAAGAAAAAGCAAATATTTCTACGACAGTAAAGACAGCGATATCATCGAAGAACTTATCGGTAACGGCGGAGCTACTGCTGATGTGGAGGCTACTTCAAATTCTCACAAAGAATTGGTACAGTACCAGGCTTCCGACTGGGATTTTATGTTAACCAGAGCACAGGCAAACGGAAAGCTTTGTTTCGTTGACGACGGAACCGTGAAAGTCGCAAAACCCAATTTCAGTGGCGAAACAGTAGAAACCGTTGTCTACGGATCATCGGTACATGAATTTGACGGCGAAATTGACGCAAGAGATCAGTTCACTAAAATTACTGTCAAAACATGGAGCTATACGGATCAGGAGCTTACGGAAGTCGAAGCGCAGGACCCGGCCATCAGTCTCAATGGCAATCTTTCTTCCGGCGATCTGGCAAAAGTCTTTGGAATTGAAGACCTCCAGCTGAAACACGGCGGAAATCTTACCCAGGGCGAATTGCAGGAATGGGGTGATGCCAAAGCAACGTTTCAGCAGCTGGCAAAAACAAGAGGCAGGGTAAAATTCCAGGGAATTCCGGCGGTAAAACCCGGAGTTACATTGACCTTACAGGGAGTTGGGAACCGCTTCAACGGAAAAATATACGTAACGAGAGTCCGTCACGAAATCATTAACGGAAACTGGCTCGTAGATGCGCAGTTCGGGCTTTCCCCAACCTGGTTCTCAGAAACCTATGATGTAAGTGAAATGCCGGGCTCGGGGATTATTCCTGCTATCAGCGGATTGCACATCGGGATCGTCTCCCAGCTGGAATCTGATCCGGATGGTGAAGATAGAATTCTGGTGCAGATACCGATCATCAATAATGAAGAAGAGGGAATCTGGGCGAGAGTAGCCACTCTTGATGCCGGAGAAAACAGAGGCTCTTTTTTCAGACCGGAAATCGGGGATGAGGTTATTATAGGGTTTATTAATGATGATCCTAATGACGCCGTCGTTCTGGGAATGCTGAACAGCAGTACAAAACCGGCTCCTATTGTGGCTTCGGATGATAACCACGAAAAAGGATTCGTAACCCGAAGCAAAATGAAAATGATCTTCAACGACGACAAGATTTCTTACACATTAGAAACTCCGAAAGGCAAGAAAGTGATCGTAGACGAAGATGCCGACATCATCAAAATTGAAGATGAACATGCCAATACATTTATCCTTAACAAAGACGGCATCAGCATGGAAAGTTCAAAAGACATCAAGATCAAAGCAAAAGGTGATATCAATATGGAAGGAGTAAACATCAATGTGAAAGCCAGTGCCCAGTTAAAGGCGGAAGGAAGCTCAGGTTCTGAACTTAAATCAGGAGCGGTAACCGTTGTCAAAGGATCTCAGGTAAAAATCAATTAAATCATGAAACCGGCAGCAAGAATTACAGATATGCATACCTGTCCCATGGTAACGGGAAATGTTCCGCATGTAGGCGGGCCAATCATTCCGGCGGGAGAGCCTACCGTTCTTATCGGCGGTAAGCCTGCAGCAAGAGTAGGCGACAAAGCAGTATGCACAGGTCCGATAGATACCATTGCATCAGGATCTTCAAGCGTAATGATCGGTGGGAAACCGGCCGCAAGAATGGGAGATTCCACAGCGCACGGTGGGGTAATAGCCGCAGGTGAAGCTACTGTTTTGATAGGAGGATGATAGTAAGACATCATGTTTTTGATTTAGTCAGGAACTGCTTTTAATCATATCTCCCTAAAACAACGGAATACATCAATAACAAAAGGTTACCGTACCTGAAACACTATGTTACAGTTGCAGATGTTACCATTAATATAACCAATAACGTATGAAAATAAATACAGATTTTTTAGGAATAGGCTGGAGCTTTCCGCCTGAATTTAATCAGACTGAAGGAAAACTGGCAATGACCACAGATGTGGAAGACATTAACAACAGCCTTATGATCCTGCTGTCTACACGCCCTGGTGAGCGTGTCATGTTCCCTGATTACGGATGTGACCTTCAGGAAATGCTCTTTAAGCCACTGGACTTAACGCTGATTACACAGATGAAAGGAATTGTTGAGCGTGCTATTTTATATCATGAACCACGAATCAACATTTTAAGTATTGAAATTGATACTCAGGACGAAATTGAAGGCGAAATTTTAATACAGATTAATTACGAAGTAAGAAATACGAATACAAGAAGCAATATGGTTTTTCCTTTTTATAAAGAAGAAGCTACCGAATTATAATGAATTACGGGATGTCTGTAGCCATTTTAAATACTACCAACACTACACAAGTATTGCATCTGACCATAGAAAGATAAATATAAACAAATGAAAAAAACAGATACATTTTCACATTATCGTGAAGGAAAATCACAAATGCAGCGCTTTTTAGCAGAATTAGACCCGGGCAATCTTGAATTACACGATTTCGATTTGTTTGACTGGCTATTATTCGCAAACAATTTTGCACAGCGTGTAAACTATTTCGATAAAGATGATAATACCACACCGAAAGGAAACTGGGGAAACTTCTTCCTGGGTGATGATGCCAATACTGTCCCACGCAGAGAAAGCGTGGAGTACAAAAGTATGAAAAAACAGGTTACAGATCTTATTTCCCAGTTTGAACAAGACAGCAACCTGACGCCCCACCTCACCTTATTCGTCTGCTTTCTGAAATTATTGGATTTCTCAAAAAATGCTTTTAATAATTTGACTAAAAGACATCTGGATTTCTATTATAACGAAATTCTGCAGATTGAAAAAAATGAAGCCAAACCGGATAAGGTCTATGTGATTTTTGAATTGGCCAAAAAAGCCATGCAGGAAAGAATTCCGGGCGGAACACTGCTGGACGGTGATAAAGATGCCACCGGAAAAAAACGCGTTTACAAAACAGACGAAGAACTTATTGCCAACCAGGCAAAAGTAGTTGAGATCAAAAGTTTTCTGAATGATGTTAAAAAAAGAGAGCTGAAGATGGCTCCGGTCGCTAATTCTGCTGACGGTTTAGGTGATAAGCTGCCTCAGGAAAGCAATTATTGGTGGCCGTTCGGGTATAATGCCGATGAAACGGTTTCGGAGAAATCCATCTACAGGGAACTTCCGAAAGCGAAGCTCGGTTTTGCCGTAGCATCCTCATTATTCGATCTGAAAGAGGGGGAGAGAACCGTTACCGTGAAAATTGATTTTATTAAAAACTCGACCCAGAAATTACAGAACTTATCAGACGAAGAGATTGAAAACAACATTAAAGTGTTGTGCAGTGGAGAAAAAGAGTGGTTATCCGGAATCGTTTTGAAATGTGTGAGAAATAACGAAGATCAGCTGGAGCTTTCTTTTACATTGCTTAAAGATTTTCCTGCAGTGGTACCGTACAACAAAGATGTTTTGTTTCAGACTTTCCAGACCGGTTTGCCTGTCGTGAGATTCATGATTGAAGGCGAAAAATATTATGCACTGTACGAAGCCCTTTCAGAAAAGCTGGTAAAAAACGTAGAAGTTTCGGTGGATGTAAAAGGAGTAAAATCTGTTCAGATAGAAAATGACAGCAGTACACTGAATGCTGAAAAGCCTTATTATCCTTTCACCGCACAGCCTGTTAAAGGGTCTAATTTTTACATTAAATGTCCTGAAATGTTTTCCAAAAAATGGGAAAATGCAGACATTACCATCAACTGGAAAAACACACCCAATTCAATTACCGATTTATACAACGGCTATATCATTCAGCCGAATCAAAACATCAGTGTAAGAGATTTTGAAGCGCTGAAAAATCCGTCAATTGTTCGTTCGGATGCTTATTTTACAGCAGATACCGCATTGCTTGAAAAAGAAGTTTGGCGTGAAAGAGGCAATGATATCCAGTTGTTTCTAAAAACAGAAAACGGTTATAAAACGCAGTTCTCCATTCACAATACAAACAATGAACGGGGGACGAGTGAGGCAATCAGAGTAACGCTTAACCAGTCGGCATTACAGGATGTTTATCCTAAACTATATACCTTGGCGTTATCCAGCAATCCGGACAAACAAAAGCTTGTTCCGAATGAGCCATATATCCCTTTTGCAGAAGACATAGAGCTGAATTACAGTGCGAAAGAAAATGCCTATTCTTATATAAGTAAAGATTCTACCGGAGAAGCTTCCAAAAGCAAAGGCATGCAGTTATACCATGAAGATGCATTTGGGCAGTACGAAAAAGAAATTGAAACCAAAAGCATTGTTCCCGTACACGAAAACGGAGGTGAATTATACATCGGTCTCGAAGCAACGCCGCAAACCACCGTTTCTCTGTTGATCCAGATGCTGGAAGGAAGTGAAAATCCTTTGGTAGATACTTTCGAGGAGAAAGAGTTTATCGAATGGCATATCCTCTCCAACAATACATGGATCGACCTGTCGGAAAACATGCTGAAAAATGAAACGAGAAAATTCCTGGAATCAGGCGCTATAAAGTTCAAAATTCCTAAAGATATCAATACCAGCCATACAAGACTTACCGACGGACTGGTCTGGATCAGGGCCAAATCAAAAAGAAGCTATGATGCAGTATGCAAAATTCAGGGAATATATACACAGGCTGTTTTGGCAACATTCCAGAATCAGGACAATAATCTGAGCCATTTGAACAACGGTTTGCCGGCCGACACGATTTCGAAATTAATTACCAGAGTTCCACAGGTAAAATCGGTTAGCCAGCCATACAATTCGTTCGACGGAAAATACAAAGAAGCCGATACGGAATTTTACAGAAGAGTAAGTGAACGGCTGAGACACAAACACAGGGCCATTACACAGTGGGATTATGAAAGCCTGGTATTGCAGGAGTTCCCGGAAGTTTTCAAAGTAAAATGCTTAAACCATACTTCCGAAACATCATATATGGCTCCGGGACATGTCACGCTAATGGTAGTTCCGAATATTAAAAATAAAAACGCTTTCGACGTCTATCAGCCCAGAGTGAGCAGAGCCAGTCTCAATAAAATTCAGAATTATGTAAATGAATTAAATACAATGCATGTTAAGGCTCAGGTAATTAACCCTAATTATAAAGAAGCGAAAATACAGGCCACGGTGAAAATCTTTGAAAAATTTGACGAGATTTTTTACATGAAGCAACTGGATGAAGATATTAAGAAATACATATCGCCATGGGCTTTTACAGACTCTAAAGACATTGATTTTAATGTGGAGCTGAATGTCAACCATCTCATTAACTATCTGGAACAGCTGTATTATGTAGATTATATCGATGAGATTAAAATACTGGTGAATAATGTTGTACAGAAAAAATCTTTAATAGAAGTAGATCCGAAATCAATTCTCGTATCTGCCAAACAGCACCAAATTACCATTGCAGAACAAGTATGTATTTAATAATAAATAAGAAGAAACATAACCATGTCAGAAAATAAGCACATCAGCATACCGAAAAATGTAGAAACCGGGGATCAGACCGATTTTCACTTTCTGCGCAGAACAGGTATTGAATACATAGAGAAATTGGGAGGGAAGCTTTGGACAGATTACAACTCTCACGATCCGGGGATTACAACGCTGGAGGTTTTAAGCTATGCCATCACCGATCTTGGGATGAGGGTAAACCTCAACATGGAGGATATCCTTACCGCTGAAGATCCCGATAAAGATATTCAGTCACAGTTTTTAAAAGCCACGGAAATTCTGCCTTCAAAACCTTTAACCGAACTTGATTACAGAAAACTCTTTTTAGACATCAGCTTTACATCCGGTCACAAAAGACCCATCAGGAACTGTTGGCTCGTTCCCAATAATGAAAAATTATATGTCGATTGCAAAACCGGGAATTTAGACTTTAAGCCTATCGGAGATAAAGTACAAAGTTTTGATATAAAAGGGCTCTATGATTTGTATGTAGACTACGCCGAGGATGTTAACGACGAAAATAACGGATGCGGAAAAATTGGGGTTAACCTTCAGATTTTAGACCGTTACCACGCCAACAGAAGCCTTTGCGAAGATCTGGCCGAAATTAAAGAAGTTGAAATTCAGAAAGTGGCTGTGTGCGCCCGTATCGGATTGGTGAATAAAGCCGATGAAGAGCTGGTGCATGCTAAAGTATTGAAAGCCATTAATAATTATCTCTCTCCGGAAGTGCATTTTTATTCATTGAAACAAATGCTGGATAAAGGTCTTACCACAGATCAGATTTTTGAAGGCCCGCTTTTGGAAAACGGTTTTATTGATACCGAAGAACTGAAAAACAGCCAGCTGAGAACAGAAGTACGCCTTTCTGATATCGTCAGCGAAATCATGAAAGTTGATGGGGTAAAAGAAATACATGAAATTTCCATTGCAGGCTGTGACAGCATTATAAAACAAAGTAACGACTGGCTGATCTGCATCGAAAAAGGAAGAAAGCCGGAACTTTGCGAACTGAGTTCATTCAGTTACAGTAAAGGTACCCTTCCTTTAAATATCAACGACCAAAAAGTTCAGGAATACCTGCAGACTCTTAAAAGAGAAGAAGAAGTACTGAGAGAAGATGCCAGACAGAACAAAGAACTGGCTTTACCTCGCGGAACATCCTATGATGTGGCAGAATATGCTACTATTCTCAATGAGTTTCCGGATACCTACGGAGTCGGAACTTCAGGAATCATAGGAAACAGAACTCCGGAAAGAGAAGCACTCGCAAAACAAATGAAGGCATATCTGTTGTTTTTTGACCAGATTCTTGCCGGTTATTTTAAACACCTTGAAAAAGTAAAGGAAGTATTAAGCGTAAACGGAGATTTAAAAAGAACGTTTTTCACACAAGCCCTTAAAAATATCAAAGGATTTGAAGAACTGGTTTCCGGGTATCCCACAGGAAATGATGACGAGCTTACCGATGTTCTGTATGAAGAACTTGATAACAGCGTAGAACGCCGTAACGAAATCCTGGATCACTTGATTTCCCGATTTGCAGAGACCTTCAGTGACTATACTTTTTTAATGAAATCATTATATGGGAAATCTGCTGATGAAATTGTCCTGAACAACAAACAAAATTTCCTTAATGAATATGCTTCATTAAGCAAAAACCGAGGATCAGGTTACAATTATACTTTATTTTCAGATTCAGATATCTGGAATACAGCCAATATTTCAGGTGCACAGAAAAGGATCGCCCGTTTATTGGGAATTAAGGACTACACTCAAAGAAATCTATCCCAGTCACCGGTATTGATTACCAAAACAGTAAATGGCAATAAAGAAACTTTTACATGGAAAATAAAAGATGCCATAGGCAATATTATCCTATCATCCGTGAAAAGCTATGAGATTGAATATGCGGCAACCAAAAACCTGAATGAAGCAATCTATCAGATTATTCAGATTGATGAAGAAGACCTTGAAAACGCACTGGAAGATTTAGGATCATGCGAAGATAATAAATGCTTCATCGGTAACATGAACATCAGATTTTCCGGCGGAGGTAATTATTATTTTGATGTCGTGGATGATTCTCCTGAGAAAAATGTAATTGCTACTCACAAAAGAACCAACCCTTACCCTAATCTTAATGCATTAAAAACCGGAATCAGGGAGACGGTAAAATATTTCAGATATGATTTTACGGAAGAAGGTATTTTCCTTGTTGAGCATATCTTATTAAAACCCAGCGTTAGAGATTATAAGCAGATGGGCGGCATCGGGTGTATGGAAATAGAAAGCACATTTAAAATAATGTACGATGCCGAAAGTGCTTCAGCTGAAGATCCGGTAGAATATTCCGAAACCTTCATGCATTCCTGTGAAGAAGAATGTGAAACAGATGTATTCGATCCTTATTCTTATCGGGTAAGCGTAGTGCTTCCGGGATATGCATACCGCTTCCAGGACCCTGATTTCAGACGCTATGCGGAAACCGTTATCAGACAGGAAATTCCGGCTCATGTATTAGCAAAAATCTGTTGGGTGGGAGACCGTTTCACGGAAACGCAGACGGCAAAAAGTGATCTCTCTGAATTTGAAGTGGCTTTTAAACAATATCTTTTGGATAAAGCTCAAAATAACACAGTGAATTTAGGGGAAAGCATCCACAAACTGCTGATTGCTCTTACCAACCTGAATAATATCTACAGGCCGGGAAGACTTCTGGACTGTGCAAAAGATGATAACGACAGTTTAGACGGAAAAATCATACTAGGACAATCAAACATATAAAAATTGATAAACAATGAATACCAAATTAGATAACGTAACAACCCAATATAGAAAGTTCAACGAAAATCAGGCGTTAACTGAGGGGCAATTAAACGAATTTATAGATTATTTTGAAGATCAGGACAGGATGTCAAGAACCCGGTTAAGCGGTGTAGGACTGGCTTGTGGTTTCGAATCGGTCTATCTTGCTCCCATTTCAATTCCCCGTGCAGAACTTTCTATGGAAGAACTTTCGCAGATCCAGAAGCTGGATCTTGTAGATTATGACGGCGTTGTGATCACACAGGGTGTCGGGGTCACTACAGACGGGGATATGATCACCTTGCGTAAAAAAGGAAGCGCCTCTTCAGAGGTTACCGTAAATTTTGATGCCAATAGCTATAAATATTTCAGGAATTATACTGATCAGGTTGAATACAAACACTTCCGGATCGGCGGCCAGCAAATACCTCTTCTGGAATTAATCACACAGGATGAATATGATAAGCTTCCGGCCGGAAATGGGTTTAAAAATATAAAAGAATTGGGAGCTGCCATCAGCAATAAGGTGATTATTCTTTACTTAGAAAGTTATTCTAATGATGAAACACCTTGTCAGGATGCAGATTGCGACCATAACGGTGCCGAGCAGGTGTCTGATCTTAAAGTGCTTTTGGCAGATTCGGAATCGGTTCTCGATCTTTTCTCTTCGGGGGATGCAAAAGACACTATCTATAAAGCGCATAATACTTACCAGGTGCTGTTTGATCAGTTGCCTAAATTAGAAGCTAAAAGAGTTATTCTCGATAAAAATATCGCAAGAGCAGCAGATTTAAAAACCAGATTTCAGAATGCCTTAACTCCTGTTACACAGTTAAGCAATGGTTTTAATGCAATCGCCGGTGCTTTTAATATAGGACTCAACTTTGGTGGCCAGAATCTCCTTGATAAACTGAATTCTTTATTATACCCTATAGGTACATTAAGGCTGGATGATTATCAATACCGGTATGATTTACTGAAAGATTTAATTGATACTTACAATGAAATAAAAGGGCTGATTCTTCATCTTAATGCAGAATGCTGTCCAAGCATAAATTCATTTCCGAAACACCTCATGCTGGGTCGGGTAGGAGCAACAATCGGATTGGGTGAAAATACGCTTTACCGTCACGGTTTTTATCATGCTCCGGTTACTACGGCAGATGATGAAAATTATGAAAGAGTGGTAATGCTAGCCAATCGTTTTGTGCAGAAAATCAACGGATTCCAGTCTTATATTGGGCCTGTTAAAATCACTCCTTCCAATCAGTTTGTAAGATTAGGTGATAAAGCCATTCCGTATTATTATAATGTAGACAGAGTATTATTGAATAAATGGAATTATGAAAAAACAAAAACAGACCGGGAAACTTACAATTTAAGTTATCATACAGCCAATCTTGCAGGGGAAGACTTTATTCAGAACCCTTTGAATTACAATATTGATGACAATGATTTTTACAGAATCGAAGGCCATCTCGGCATGCCTTATAAAACGGCGCTGCAGAACATCAACGATCTTAAAGCTCAATACGGACTGGCTTTTGACGTGATCGCTCTGGTTTTACAAAAAGGTGAAACACCGGTTGAACCGGGCAAGGAAACCGTATCAATTGATGATTTAAGAAAGCAGTTGGTATCGATTTCAAGTGACATCAGCAAACAGAAAGCCGATTCACAAACTACACTCTTCAATATTTCCAAACTCGACGAAAAATTAAGATTGCTTAACAAAGCAGATTTTTCCAAAGAAGGAGATGGCGTCACCGTTGTAAGGCAGGATCCTAAAAAAGATGACGTGGTAAGCGAGCTTTTAAGTGAATTTTTAGACAGGAAGTCTGGTCTGGAACACTTGGCTGGTGTAGAACGCGGAGGTACTTTTGTATTAATTTATCAGTCGGAAGCCAGCAACCAGGTTCTTGCAGATTTCTCATTGCCTTACCTGTGCTGTTCGAAAGAAAAACCGAACATTCCGCCTCTTGCTAAAGATGACAATGCTACGTGTCTGCTTGGTAAAACGGTAACAATTGCTGTGTTGGATAATGATTATGATGCAGACAATAATCCGTTAACAGTTATTAAAAAATCAAATCCGGCTTATGGATCGGTAGTATTAAACAGCAACAGCACATTCACTTATACGCATGATGGTTCGGCCAATCTTGAAGATTCATTCACGTATTGCGTTAATGACGGTAAGGATGACAGTAATATCGCTACGGTATTTATTAAGGTTAAATCTGCTCCGGTAGCAGTAAACGACTATGTTTCCGTAGCAAACGAAGGATTTGTGGATATCGCGGTAAAAGATAACGATTACGATTTAGGAAATACACCGTTAAGCGTTATTATTAATACCCAGCCGGCACACGGAACAGCAACGTTGAGACCGGATGGTAAAATCAGGTATACCCACAACGGAACCAATACTCTTTCAGACTCGTTTACCTATCATATCAACGATGGCGAATTAGACAGTAACATCGCAACGGTTACCGTTAAAATTGGTCCGCCTCCATGTAATTCGGGTATGGACGTTGTTTTCATATTTGATTACACGGGAAGTATGGGTGGCCAGATTGAGGCTGCCAAAACCGGAGCCAATAACATCATAGATACAATTCAGGCACAATCAGGAACTAATCCGTACAGATTAGGTATTGTATTGGCAGATGAAAATACATCCGGAACCAATTCCAGCTATAGCTCGGCTGCAGCATACACAAGTCTGCCTGCCGCTCAGAGATTTATCAATACAGGAATCGGTTCAAAATTCCAGTGGATTACGGCAATGGAAGTAATGTCTAATAATAATAAGTCCTCATTTACCAGCCAGCTCGGTAAAATGAATAACCCGTCGGGCGGTTTAAGCATCGGAAACGGATCCGGAGCCCCTGAACCTACGGATATGGCATTGAGCAGAGTGGTGGAGTACGATTTTGCCGGAGCATTCAGAAGCGGTGTAGCTAAGTATGTAATCCTCATTACGGATATTACACCGGGTGGTAACGATGATATTGCCAACGGCCTTGACGTAGCTGAAATCACCAGGCTGAAAAACATCTGTCTGTCCAAGTCGATCAAAGTGATAGTTCTGGGAGCTGGGGTCAATTATCAGATTCAAGAAAGATACATCTGGAAAGAACTGGCTGAAGGAACAGGAGGTTCATGGAACCCGAGCTATGATGCAATTGCTATTAGAACTGCAATTATAAACGGTTGTGGAGGTTAATATGATTAAGAAATCACAGATTTAGAACTTACATTCTATCATTATATACTTCTCAGGCAGAGATCTTCTGCCTGGGAAGCTTATAAGACTTCTTCAAAAATCATTAAAAAATTAATAATAATGAATAATCAATTAAATAATATATCAATCCAGTACCGTAAATTCAGTAAAGGGCAGTACGTAAAGCATACGCAGTTTAACGAGTTTTTAGATTTTTTTGAAGATCAGGATCGTTTATCCAGAGTAATGCTTCAGGGAGTAGGTATTGTTTGCGGCTTTAAACCCGAACTTATTTATACCGATAAACTCCTGAGCAGTATACGGCTCTCTCAGGGTGTAGCGGTAACCACCGACGGTGACCTGCTTACCCTGAACAATACGAACAAGGTAAGTGAAGATTTGTATGTAAGTGACCTCAAAACCATTGATATACAAAATAAAGAATATACACATTTCAAAGTGTATGACGACTTCAGGGTGAAATACGAACCCTTTCGCGAAGATAATGGTCTTGGTAAACAGGTTGAACTTTGGGAACTTGCCACTGCTAAGGAAGCAGATCTGGATTTTCAGCCCATAAATACTCTTGGCAATGTACAGGATAAATATCTCCTGCTATATCTTGAAAGCTACGAAAAAGAAGTTAAACCCTGCAGAGGAGTCGACTGTGACAACCATGGGGTTCAGCAGATCCGCAATCTCAAGGTATTAGTAACTACGGCAGATGGAATCATGAATATTCTTGGAGAAAATGTTCTTGTAAAAGATCCGGTTAGCGGTGAACTCAAACCCGCTCCGATGGATCGTATTCAACCTCATCCTCTGTTTATAGAAGATATCCTGAAATATGGAAAGCAGGAACGTGTTATTGTAGAAAAGCTTATTGCAGAACAGGGTACTGATGCATCTTTTTCGTCTGACGATATAAAAGATCTGTATTCCGATGTTTTGGAAAACAATGAATATGGTAAAGTTATTTTCGAGAAAATCAATGCTATTGCCCAGTTAATAGGACTTCCGACTGCGTATTATCAGGGCTTCAGAAATACACTGGAAAGCTTTCTTGCTCAGAAAGCAGGTTTTCAGTACGCCTATGATGTCGTAAAAGATTTAGCAGATACCTATTGTGAAGTGATAAAATTACTGCCAAAAGCATTTACGGTAAACCTTCCGGATCTTGATTCTTTCCCAAAACATATCATGCTGGGGAAATTGATTTCTGACAGACAGCTGGACTTTTCAAGACATCAGTTTTATAATTCATCAGTTTTAGATGAAGAAAAAACAACACAGAGAGTAAGATTGCTGATCAGCCGTTTTCTTCAGCAGGTACAGAATTTCAGAAACTTTACGGTTGCTGATAACGGTAGTACGCAAATAAAAATTACCCCTTCCCAGGCATTAAATCCTCTCAGTAACAAAGCGGTTCCTTTTTATTACAACATAAGTGACGAATTTCTGAAGACCTGGAATTTTGACAAAACAAGCAACCGGTCATACAGAGATAATTTAGCATACAACAATTGGCTGTCTCCGGATGAACAGATTCAGCAACCTTTACAATTTAATATAGACAGAAACTCATTCTATAATATTGAAGGTCATCAGGGAATGGATTATCAGAAAGCTTTTAAGCTTCTCAATCAGATTAAGGATGAAAAACAGCTGGGATTTGATGTGATGATTCTGTCTCTGGAAGAACTGGTGGATAATAAAGATATGTTTAAAGCATACTTTAATGAATATGTAGAAAAACATCCGGGATTGGAGCATAGACGCGGTGTGCAGCGCGGAGGTACTTTTATCATTGTTTATGAGTCTTCGGAAAATCCTGTGGTTTTTGCAGATTTTTCACTGCCTTACATCTGTTGTACCCCGAAAGTTGATATTAAATTAAGCCTTCCCAATACTGTTATTTGTGCCAAAGCGGGCTCTATACCATTTACTGTATACCCGATGAACGGAGAAGTAAAAGCAGTCGTTGCCACAGGATTAAAGGGAGGTGTGGAAATAGTTGACGGACAATATGTCTTTAATCCGGTAAAGGTAAGTCCTGAATTATATGGGCAGACAATTGCTTTTACCGTTAATGGAAAACCTACAAGTTGTACCATTAAAGTAATAAAAGAATCTGACGTACATATAGAGGTGGCTTCAGTAGTTTATCCGGTCGGAACTTCAAACGCAACAAAAGTGAACTTTAAGGTTTCCGGACAAAACTTTACAACTTATGATTATACTTGGGATTTCTGGCAGAACGGTAGTTTTGTTAATCTGAAGCCGGATGGTGAAGGAAATATCAGCTACACGTACTACGATCTGAATCCTTCTGCAATTCCTGTGATAACTGCCAATGTGAGTGGTAACGGATGTACGCAGACCATAGTAATCAGAGATTGGTATAATGGTCCTGTTACGGTAATTAATGATATCTCATTCCCGAAAGGAAATTGCTGTGAAGGAAGCGTACCTTCTATAACAGCATATGCCGGTGAATTCCAGAGATTCCCGTTCTCTAAAAACTCTTTTGTTCTGAACGGAACAGGTTCAGGAGCAGCAATTCTCTACTATTCATGGGAACAAACGGCCGGGCCGATAGTAAGTCTCACGAATATTAATACACCTTCTTTAACGGTACAAAACGTCGTTATTGGAGAGTATGAATTTAAACTGACAGTTATTGATAGTATTAGCGGGGCGTTTGCCAGTGATCTTGTGCAGATAAGTGTATATGAAGGATAATTACCATTATTAATATAGTATACCATAAGAAGTAAAAAGAACTGCCTCTCAAAGCAAATCTTTAGCATTGTAAAGGGGTGTTATTAATCTTCAGGATTCATTAGCACCTCTTTCATATCAAGAAAAATAACAAAAAAATAAAATATAATGGCAATAGCAACATGTAATATTTCATTTAACATAAATTATACATCTTCAGTTCCGGTAACGGTTGTAACTGCTTACTACAAAATTAAAGGTTCTGCAGATCCGTACACGGTGCATTCTGTAAATCCGGTGCCGTCTAGTGGAAGTTTGGTAACGCTTCCTGAAATTCAGACACCGGGAGAATACGAGCTGGTTATAGAATTAACGGCTTCAGGAGTTGTTACCAGGAAAACGAGTTTTTTCAGGATCGGCAACTGCAGCGGTTCGGTATGCAAAGAGCCGACTATTAATAAAGTAGATGTGCTTGACGACGGTCAGATTGTGATGGATTATACAGTAGATACCACCAATCTTGCCACACCGGAATATCAGATCGCTACTGATATAGGCTTTAAAAATATTATTCATTTTAAAGTAGATTTCGACTATTCTCCGCAGGAATATGTTTATATGGATGGCGGAAATATTCCCGAGAATACGGTGCTTTATATCAGGGCAAGAAGCCACTGTGAATCTCCTTCCGGAGTTTCAGTATGGTCTAATGTAATTAGGTTTCAATCTAAACGTTGGATTGCTAAAAAGGCGCCTTACGCTTTTGATGATGCTTTTTGTGTTTCGGGGAAATTTAAGAGCCCTACCAATAGCAATGAAGTAGGAGCAAGCATCTGCTGGACAGAAGGTCCGTTGCAGAAAGCGATTAATCTCACAACGTCTGTCCCGCAAGTAGGAAGCTATATTTACCTGAGTGACGGTATAACTCCTGCAACTCCTGCAAATCTGGGTAGTTTTGAAACAGGTGCCGCAAGCAGCGGATTTAAAGATATGGGAATTAAATGGATAAGATTCGAAAGTTATAACAGAAGTAAAATTTATGATGTAAACCCATCAACAGGTTTAATAACAGGGGTTTCAACTTCGTTTAATTGTAACGCGGTATAAGCTGAAATTATCTGTCTGACTTAATAACATCTTCAAAGCAGAAGGCTTTATTAAGTCAGACGGTTTCAGTTATCTTCTGTTGTTTTTACGTCTTGTACTGATGATATTGAACAGTTTGGCAACATCATCAAGATGGATTTCGAAATCATCGTAATATTCATTAAGAGAATGAAGCGTGATAATGCCTTTCTCAACATCATGGTTGATGATACGCTTTACCAGGATGCCTTTCTCTTTGTGAACGATTACAAAATCCCATTTATCATAATGCAGCTTGCTCATCCAGTAATCCTGCCGGATATTTCTGCATAAGATAATATCACCTTCAAGATAGCTTTCGTAGGATCCGTCGTCCATGCTGTCTCCTCTTACTTCAAAACACATGTATTCGCCACGGTGTTCTACATCATCGGTAAAAGGAATTGTAGGTAAGCTTTCTATATATTCTTCATCTGCAAATCTGCTCAGATAGCCAGCCTGTGCATATTGGTTGGCAAGCGGAACGTTCATTATTTTCAGATCTGAAAAAGCGAGTGGTGACGCGCTGTCTTCATTTTGCTTCTTTTCCTGGTCCAGAAGTAAATTGGTCACAAAATAAGCGGTGGTTTCCGGGATCTTTCGTTCGCCTTTTTCCCAGTATTGTACGGCCCTGGTGCCAACTCCAATAGATTTTGCGATCTCTGCCTGCTTCATATTGAGTTTTTTTCTAATCTCTTTGAATTCTAAATAGTTCATTTTGATGTGTTTATAGTTATTTAGTAAAATAATACAAAAATATTCACAAATAAATTTTGAAAAGCGAACATTGTTCGTATATTTGTCTCGCGGTTAAGATGGAACACTGCAAATATACAAAATAATATTGATGATTGAATTTTTATTTAATGTTTTAAAAACGTGGTATAAATTTGAAATCAATACATTAAATGCAGTTTTCAGGCTTAATAGCCATGATGGTTAGAATTTCTCATCTATTGTTTTATCTGGCGCTGATAAGAACAAATGAAATATTTCTAATCTTAAAAATGTAAAAAGTGCGTTTTTGAACCTGTTTTTTAAAAGATTTTGTGCATGTTGTGGTAGGTTATGCTGAATGGAATGCGTTTTATCTTTTATTCTCATAGAAATCAGGTAGCTGTCTTAATTGTTTCCGGTTGTTTATGATCAAAATAAGCCGGAAATCCTGACAAACATTACTGTTTAACATATAAAATATCGATTAATTACAGTTATCAGTAAAAATGTTGCGCTCTTTAAACAAATTTACTCTCAGTAAACAGAACTGTTGATTATTGATCTATTCATTCATCAATAACGTTTACGACAAGTAAAATGTAGCAGAAATGTTGAATGGTACTTTTTAGTAAGAATATCAGATTATCAACTTTTCTAAAAATCAAAAACTAAATAATAATTACATCTGATCAAAGGCTTACAGTGGGTCTTTAGGATTTCTTATGGACTTAATCAACCGGAAAATAAGATTGAAGATGTAGGTAATTCAAAAAAACTTTTAACATAAAAACTTTAACCATGAAACGTAGCAAAGAATTAGTAGAAAAAAGAAAAGATTTTGTCATCGATTATGTAAAACGTAATCAGGATAAGCAGATGAAGGTGATTGTCACCGAATTAACAGAGATGCTGTTTTTGTCTGAAAGAACAATATACAACATTATTCTGCAGGGTTAGATTATAATCAACCGGCCAACAATAGTCTTTTAAAACTGATAACAGCCATCAATCGGACCTGAATTATTCTAGCATAGAAAGTACTGCACTGACTCAAATAGTTAACCTTACTATACTTACAGAAGGTTACCCGGAAAGTCTTCCCAAATTTATTTTAAAGGTAAATGCTGAGCTAAATGCTTTGCTTTAGTGCTGTTGTTTAAGCTGAAGAATTAGCTTAGAGAAGAAATTACTTGGATGAATCAGTTTTAAAAGATTAAAACAATGTTCAATTTAAAAATTTCAGAGACCATGAAAAAGAGAAGAAAAAAAATAAAGAAAAACAGAGAAATAGTAAAAAATCCCAGAAAAGACATTGGTGATCTTATCGATGAACTTGCATATACAGACGAAAACAAAAACATGCAGAAAAGCAAAAGGTTTTTGGATGATATGTACATACTGGACCTTGAATAGTGACACATTTGAAAGTAGTGTCAAAATCAAAAAATTTGAATCAATATATATAAGAGAAAAGATGAATTTAGATAGTTTAAAAGCCCTGTTAATCGGAACTGCCATTGCATTTTCGGGAGGATTATTAAGGGTCTTGATCTCAATACAGAACAAGGAAAAAAAAAAGCCGTGGGAACACATTATTACATTGATGATCGTTGTTATCGTCGGATTTACAATGAGTTACCTTATGAATAGGGCCGAGCTGCATGACAAATGGTATTCCACAGGAATCTTGTTTGTGTTGGGCTACGGTTATGATAAATATTTAAAGATGATCACTACCAATCTGCCCAACTGGATTGATAAAGCAGTAAATCTGTTTATCGAAACCCGATACGGCGTCAGAACGGATAGAACGGCTGATAAAAAAGAAGAACCGACAATTGGCCTTCCTGAAGATCAGATGAAAAGCAACCCATAAACGGAAGTTATGGAACGGTTTAGATTATGACAGTAATATTATTTTAAAACGATTACTGCAGCTACAGAATCCATTGTTCAAAAACTAAGGTTTTCTCATCGGAAAATATGATTTTTGAACCGGAATTGAAATCAAAATAAAAGATATAAAAACTTGGGGTGGCCTCATCATGACCTGTTTCTCATTATAGCTAATGCCACTTCTGATTACTTGCATTCTTTAATAAAAAATCTCCCGCCCAGGGTATGATTTTTCACATTCAACAGGTATATAAAACGCAATTATTCCAATTGCGTTTTGTATGTCTTTTTACATCCAATTATGAAATTAAAAACTAAATCATGAAAACACCAAAACCTGTGGAAGCAGTCAAAAAAGCCCATCATAACCAAAATATAAAACAAAAACCCAAAAATCCGATGGCCAGATTCCTTTCGGGAATAAAAGCTGCCGCAATGCAGTCCCAAAAGCCTGAAAGTCAGATTACCAAATCAGAGGCAAAAACGGATAAAAAACCGGTCGGTTCACATGGTAGCGTGACAGCTGTTCACGGTTCACAAACCATTTATGATCAGGGTTCTGAAGTGATGTACGGGAGACTTCGGGAAAGCTTACAGCAAACCGGAAATATCAGCCATCCTGAAACGAAGAATATGGAAAAAGGATACATGGTCACCCTGAATGTTAATCAGGTGCAGGATTACCACAATCTGAAATCCGGAAACTATATTCCAAAAACTTTACAGGAGCAGGCTGCCGTTCATCAGGCGGTTAAAATACCTGTAAATACGGTAAAAACTACAGAGCAAAAAGAAATTGTAAAGGAGGCTGATCCAATTCCTGAAGCACCAAAACCTGTTGTAAATCAAAAGCCAAAAGAGAAGAAGGCTGAAATTAAAAAGCCTGAGATTAAACCGGTTATAACTGATCTTAATAGCAACAATATACAAAAGACTGCGGATAAAAGTGTGGCTGCACCTTCCCGAAAAAATAATAAGAATGAAAGCAATTCCGACAATAAAAAATTAAATCCAAAAACCAAAGGAGAAAAAGAAACGAAAGTTGTCGTTCCGGCTAATATTAAACCTGTTGTTGCGCCAAGAATGGATAAGGCGGTTGACAGTGAGCAGGCTGAAGTTGCTCCGGATGCACAGACAACAGTTAATATCCTTGGACTTGTGGCTGCCGCACAGGAGTTCAGAGACCAGGGACAGGAAGCAAAATCGCAGGTGAAATCCCAGAACGATGCAGCGAAAGGACTGAAAAGTAAAATAAAAGAAGTTGAAAAAGCGATCCGGAAATCAGACGATGACCTCCGGAAATCCGAAGACAGCGTACAGGCTAAAGAGAATCTGGTAAGCCAACTGGAAAAAGGACTGGATACTTCAGTAAAAAGACAGCAGAAAGTTGAACAGGAGGTAGGAACCTATCGGGAAGAATACCAGAAAAATAAAATCAAAGCAAGCGATTTAAATAAGGAAGCCAACGATTTATTGGGCGGATCGCAGAAGCATCAGGATCCTGAAAATGCCGATTCCGGAAAGCTGACTCAAAAATTAAAAGAACTAAACACCAATGCAGGAACGATAAATCAGGCGATATCTCAATCAGGAAATACCGTTCAGAAATTGGCCCAGGATGCACAGCAGGCCAAAGCCAAAAATGCAGCCATGCACAAAGAAGCACTCTCTTCAAGAGCATCTCTGCGAAAATCAAAAGCAAAACTTGCAGCAGATACCAAAAAGAACACCGAGGCAAAAAATGACTTAACAAAGCTGAATCCAAAATTAAAAGAAGCAGAATCACAAAGCAAAAAATTAAATAAAGAAGCTGACGGATTATTGCAGGATTCGTATGTCATTGAGAATGAGGTGACAAAAACTCAGAATGCTTACTATAAGAATATGGCGACTGTTGAGGGACGAAATAGCCTGACACAAAAAGAAAAAGAGAAAATTCAGCAGTCTCCAAAAGAGCTTGATCCTTCAGAACGCCTGTTAATGGATTTTGCGCAATTAAAAAGTCAGGATGAACAGGTCGCTTTTCTCCGGACATTAAGCCCGGGTGAACAGAATCTGTTAAAAGATAAATTTGAGCAGGTTACTGCCAATTATGATAATGACCAGTCTGAGCAGCAAAGCTCAATCAGCGAAAATGTTGAAAGTATCAGAAATGCCCAGATCGAAAACTTCAACAATAAGCGAAAAGATGCCTTACAAAAACCAATGAATCTGGTGACCAAAAACCTGAACAAGATTACCGGTTTGAAAAGACTCTGGATGTCTATTACCATCGCTTTTTCCGGTATTTGGAACGATATTACATCCATTACCTGGACCGATGTAGGCAAATTAATCAATTCTATTCTTAATCCTGCAGAGTGGTATCATACTGTTTCAGATTCAATACAGGGAATATGGGATGACCTGACGAGCTGGAAAGGATTCTCACAAGATCCGGTAGGAATGATTCTTCAGAAAGCTGCCGGAATTGCCAATAAAGTGCTGGGTATTGCAGGGGTAATCACCGGAATACTGGGTATTTTAACATTGGCAGCTGCCGTAGGATCTATTTTTACATTAGGTGGATTGGCTCCATTAGCGGCCTGGCTCGGAGGAGCAACCATCACTATGGGAACGATCACGTTCTGGATCGGGGCCATCGCATTAGGATTAAATATACTCAATGGCATTAAAAATATTTATGATATCCATACGGCAAAAACGGCTGAAGTTTTATTTAAAAATTCCGGTGAGCTGAAAAGTGATATTACCAATTCCGGAATGGCTATTCTGGCGATGGTCGGTGGAAAAGCTTCTCAAAAAGGAGGGGCATCCATAAAAAATCTGGCCAAAACAAATCCGAGAACTTTTGGCAAACGGATGTTTATTAATGCAAGAAACGGACTCAAAGCAAAAATTGTTTCCATCCCTCGAAAGATAACTTCTGTTTTCAAAAAAGAAACCTGGATAAAAGCGGCGCAGAGTTTTAAAGCGGCTTATAAAAAAGCACAGGATTGGGTGACTGAACCTTTCAGGAAAAAGACTGTGACACCGAAAAACCGAAATTTAAACCAGCTTCCTTTTGAAGAGCAGACGGTTCCGGACAGAATGCATGAGCAGCCTGCGGGAAGGGATAAAGGTAAAGGGAAGTCTAATATTAAAGAAGACGATGTAAAACCTATCCAGACTGAGCATGGCAAATCTTACGGACAGGCTAAAACTCATGAAGGACATACGGTTACCATGACGGAAAAAGGTGAGATATACATCTGTGCATCACCTTGCGAGCCGATCCGTGAGAAATATACATTGGAATTAAAAGAAAATCCCGAACTTAGTAGACAGATAGATGAGCTTGAAGCAGATATAATACTTACGGATCAGGAAAAAGCAGATTGGATTGCAGAGGAAATAGAACCTAAACTTTCTAAAATTAAGGCAGAAAGTAAAAAACGACTTGATCCAAAATATACTGATGGATTCTATAATGGTAAAAAACCAAAATATGAAAATCCGGGACATCATGATCCAAAAAGTGGAAAATTTAGAGGTGGAGGTAGCAAAACAGAAATAATTCCTGATAATCATGAAGAATTATGGAAAAAAGCAATTCCGGGGTTTTCTGATTTAGAAACTAAACAAGGAATTGGAATGCCAAAAACATGGTATAGTATTGACGATGCAGGAAAAATACATCAATTTCAAGTAGATAATAATGGAATTGCTCATTGGGCAGGAAGTGAAAAAGGTGTAAGAGGAATAAAAGTTGATAACGTTACCGAAAAAAGATTAAAACAGTATTATAAAGATTTTAAAAAATGAAAAAAATTCACGAATCGACAAATATAGTATTAGAAGTAGAATTAGATAGTAATAACTCTTTTGACAATATATTTGGAAAATTAAAATTTATAATTGACGGAAAAGATATTGCAACCGATAAAGAAGATCATAACTTAAGCTATTTTTATGTTGATTGTAAATATTTAAAATCAGTACTCGAAAATAATGATAATATTGAAAATGCACTTTTTTTAAAAAAAAATGAGGAAATTTTGTCTCTTTGGCGAGAATGGGAAGATTATAAATCAAATTTTGACATTGCAACTGAAGAATCTCAAAATGTAAAATTATTTGATAGGAATTATTTTAAAACTGGAAATATATTTAACAGCTTTTTCTTTGATGAAATAATGATTTTTTATATTACTGAAAATGATAATATTAAATTTAAGTTCTGGTATAAAGTAGAAGGTTCAGAAATTTATGAATTGAAAACAAGCAAGGCTGAATTATTAAACTGTATTAAATCATTTATGGATTTCTTTGATGTAACTAATAATTATTTAAAAAATAAAGAGTAGCGTCGAATTGTAAATGAATAAAAAGAAATTTATATCCAAAATTCAATTTGGTCAGACGTGCCAAATATCCTTTATATTAATTTCAAATCTTAATCAAAGAAGCAATAAACTTTAAATAATCATGATAAATTTTAAAGCATTGTTTATAAAAGTTTAAATTAAAAAACTTGGCTAAAGCTATAACCTCATTTCTCTAAGTTATGAGGTTTTTTTATATTAGATAAATTCTAAAGCTTACATATACTTACAAAGACATCTTACCCAATGAAAAATAAAATATTAGAAGAATTTGACTCCATCATTCTGGACAGCTCTCAAATTAAATATCTGGATGATGCTATTGATGAAGCTGAACTATTAAATCAGTTTCATATCAGAGCATTTGTGAACGGTAACGAAAGGGAATATCTTTTTTATGAAGTTTTGGAAGTAACACAGAGAACCAGACCAAAAACAGAATCAACAACCAATAATAAGCTTATTTTAGTAGAGAATAACGATTGGATTGATAAATATGTGCAAAAAAGAAAAGGAAGCTACTCAATAGAAATCAAAGACTTCTCGCTATTTAAACATTACATTTTCTATATACGGGATTATGAATTTAATATATTGGCTGAAGGATATAATACCATTAATAAATTTTTTGAAATATTTAGAAAATACGAATCTATGAAAAATTTAATACGATGAAAGCAGAAGCAGTATTTCCCTTTCTTACAGAGGAATCTAAAATGTACAGAAGCAAAACCGTCGAATATTATCATGTCTCAAAAAAAGCACTTACAATATTAGATGTATATGATAAAAACCAGGAAAAATCGTTGGTTTTAGGAATCATTTTTCATGATGTTAAAAAATTAAACCAAAAGTTGAAGACTCAGCTTTTGTATGATGAATTTGGAATAGATCAAGATGACCCAATGTTTGAATGTCTATACTCTATTAGAAATGAAAAAAATACTCAAACCTTTCTACTAAGCCTTGGAGACAATGTAGCTATTATAAAGGCAGAATCAGTAGAGTTGGTAACAGAAGGTGTTTACGCGGTGGGATAAAATAATATTGTTCAAAAACACTTTTATTTTGAATTGAAGTCCTTTTCTTTAACAAAGAATTTCTTGATGAGTCTTTCAAGGTCAATAATATAAAATCTTTCATTGTTTCAAAGACTAAAAAGTAAACGACTGAAATAATTAAATACACATTAATATGCATTTAATACCAAAATATAATTTTAATATTAGTTTTTTAGATGAAGTAGATAATGAAGTATATCCTGAAGATTTAGTAATTGATATTTTCGATGTCATTGTAAATTCTAAATTAGGAATATATATAAAATTTATTCCTGAAATTGATAGAATTGATGAAAAATGGCCATTTGATTTTGACTATGATGATTCTACGGTTCAAAATTTAAGAAAACTATTTCTCTTAGAATCAAAATATGTTGTCACTCCTTCAAATAAATGGAAAGGAGAAACAAAAATATTAAGCAAAGAATTTGTAGCAAAATGTTTTCAGGTTGAAGATATGGAAAATATACATGATGTTATTATTTTTTTCATTTCAAAAGAAGATTTTGAGTTGTATAAAAATGAAAAAGAAAAGATGTCTGTTTATAATTTAGATTTAGACGATAAATTAAGCCAAGGGTCTGTAGAAAATTTGGAAAAAGAGTATAAGTTGCCCAAATTATTAAAAGATAGGATTATTAATTCTCCATATTTATCTGATCAAGATTTGGCGTCCGTAAGAAGAAAGAGAGACAAAAATGGTAACATAATTCTAATGGAGGATTAAGTTTTATTATAAAAAAAGAACTTAATTATATTTATATTATTCAGATAGTAAAATGAACAGGATGATTTGCGTTATTATGCAGAAGATTTTGGACTCGAAAAAATGCAAGGTATTTTCAGATAGAATAAATCATTAGGTGTAAATGACAATTGGATTCGGAATTTACGTCGTAAGACAAAACTTAGAATTATTGTAAGAATATTCTTAATGACTGTTTATCAACTTACAAAAAACCAAACTGGAAATGGTTACTATTTAAAACATAATAAAATCTAATCACATGAAAAACGAAATACACGAGCTCCTGTACCACTACAACGAAGAAGGGGAGGAAGGATACGATCTCAAAGAAGTGCAGCTTCTTGAAAAAAGAGATGCTGAAAGAACTGAAAAGCTAAAATTGCTGCTTCACAATGAAGATCGGTATATTGCTTACCAGGCAATGCTTATATTACTTGCCTGGGCAGAACCGGAAGGTTTTAAACAGCTTGATTGCTTCATCTCCGAAAAATGGGCTGAAAAAGAAATTTTTGAACCCCACAGAATTCACGGTGAAGATAATGTGTACGATGTCATTGCAAATGCACTGTACATTGCCGCACTCAATGGAAAACCGGAGCAGGAACTTTATCCATATATTAAACATTTCCTGGGAATTTACGGTACTCAATTCTTCGAATCCGGCCTGAAAGAATTTCTTCTGAAGAAAAACTGCAAGTCGCTTTTAAATGAAATACAGCAGGCCATGCAGGAAGCTTTGCAAAATAAAAGATACTATCAGGCAAGCCAGCTCTTTCCCGTAATTGTACATTATGATAAAAATAATTTCAATACATATAAAGATACATTTACGTCCCTTATAAAAGAAGACAATAGAATTGAATATAATATTGAAGAGGCAGAAAAATAGTAATAATATATCATCCATATTTGTTATTTTAAGAATTAAAAGCTAACTGAAACTAAAAACCTTAAATTATTACTGTGAGAAATGAATTAGAAAAAAAAGATTGGCATTATTACATTTTTGAAGAAAACAATAGCATCACATTATCTGTGCCTATCCCAAAACCCGCTCCGGGATTTGATGTTATCCATATCTTGAACGAATTTGAAAAAGAAAGATATCTGCAGATCGGCATTAAGGCTCTTGAAGAAAGAATTAACGATATGAATATGAACTATTATAATTATCAAATGAATTCATGGCGATAATATTGCTGTCATTTTAAATTAAAATAATTATTTATAAATAGGTTTTAAATATGGTGAAATAACATAGACATATGAAAAAAGAAATTTTAAAATTAAATGGCATTTTTAATATGTCTTTTGATGAAACATTTTTTACTGGTGAAGCTGAGAATATTAATACTTTTATTAATGACAAGTCAAAATGGGATATTTTTATTAATGATATTTATTTCGATACAATTGAATTTGAAAATGAAAACTTACCTTTAGATAAATCTGAAATTAAAACTAAAAATAGATCTTTTTCTTATAAGGGTTTTTTTGATAAAAATTTGTTAGATTTTAAAAACCAAAATATATATTAAGATTAAAGGAAAATTAAATATTAATCCAGATCTCTTTACAATAATTCATGCAAAAAATTGCAAAAGTAAAACCTAAAAACCATAAAACATTACAAATAATTTGTATGAATAATATCGAAAAACTGATAAAACAATTTAAATCGTTCCAGGAAAGTGATCCGATTAAAAATTACATGCAACTATTAAACATATCTGATACATTATTGCATGATTTTCCAAATACCTTAAGACAGGAACCTTTTTACAGTTTCACCTTAGACGTAATCAATCAATTAATAGAATTAAGAATTGAAATTGGCTCAAGAAAAATGTATGATGGATCTGATTTAGATTTAGAAATCGCCATAAGAGAAATGAATCTATTAAAAAGCGTTGTTCCGGAAGATAAAAAAATGCAAAAGATTATCAATCGTCTTTTTAGGGGATAATCATAACTGTCGATCTAAATGACCATAGAACAGGCGATAAAAAAATTAAAGAAATATTAAACAATTTTTAGAACTTATGATACTGGCACCCAGTTATTCCCGCTAAAATCAATTGAATTATTTAAAAATGTTGAAAAGAAAAAACCGACAACTCAAAATATATATGTCATGAAAATTACTGGTGTGAGGTTTTAAAAAGTTATCTTTTAAAATAAAAAAATATGACAATTAAAGACTATTGCCTGGAAATAAGCAAATTATTGAAAGAGGCAAACCACGAAAAGAGTAAAGCTTTTATACAGCTTGGAAATCTATATGTTACACACAAAGAGGATGCTGTTTCAAGTATAAAGGAATTATATGGAGGTATGGGTTCATTCAACGATTTGGTACTCTATAAGGACGGAAAAGTTGATACTGAAGCAAATGAAAAACTCACCGCATTAAGAGAAAATCTGTATAAAGCAGTGCTGTCAGAAATTATTGAGTTAAGAAGTTAAAAAACGAAAAAGCTGATATTTAATAAAACCAATAAAATAAAAATATGATTTTCGCTATAGATGACTTTGCATACATTAAAAATGAACTATCTGAATTCAAATTAAAATTACTATTAAACATTGAAGATTTAAATAATCTCATTTTTGATGAAGTCTTTAACAGTCTGAAACCTCATCAGCAAGAACAATATCTTGCTTACAAAACCTCTGAAGAAGCTAAAAAGTACCGGAATGAGAGAAATGAAACGTTGCCTTATGTAGATTTCAATAATTTACCCGAAGTCTTAGACGATGCTTTACTACAGAAAGTTATGCTGTACCAAAAAGAAGGAGAAGTGAGAAGAGCTATATTTGATGCCTTATCAGAAGACCACAACACCCAGCTAAGTCAGCTTAAATGGAAAGTAAGAGACGAGATGGAATCCCAAAGAAGAGCATCCTTAACCGAAGAGGAAAGAAAAAAAGAAGATGAGGATACAATAGGATTTTACGACTCAAAAAAGTTTAACGGTAATTTATTTGAACCTGCTACTGTATATGAGTACATACTAAAATATGGCGTAGACCCAAGAAACGGAAATCCTGAAACGGGAGAAAGTTTCCAAAAAAAATATACGTATAACTCTAGTGGTGAAATTATCCCAAGAGAAAATAAAGAATAATTTATTACAAAATAGAATTAATACTTTATGAACAAATGACAACAATGCTGTCTTAAAAGTAGACTCAGGGCCGGAATACAAACCGGCCCTGAGTTTTTGCATTTACAAGATAATTCCTCTCGGAGAAATCAATGTAAAAACCATTAATAAAAAAACAATGCTGTATTGTTCCCGAACCACACCAATCTATCAGCATCTTCATCCCGCTTCCGGCCTCACGCTTTATCCTTACTTACTGCAACTACAGAATCCATCGCTCAAAAAGTAACATATTCTCATCAAAAAATAAGATTTTTGAACCAGAGAATTTAAAACTCAAAAAACACGGGAGGAAAAAAGAAGTGGTGCAGTCATTACCTGTTTCTTATTACAAAAATGCCACTTCGATTACATAAATTCTTAAAAAAATCAACCGCAACGGGTCAGATTTTACATTCAACAGGTGTATAAAACGCAATTGAAGAATTGCGTTTTGTATGACATTATACATCAATTATGAATAAAAAAAACTAAATCATGAAAGCAGCAAAACCTGTAGAAGCAGACAACAAAAACCACCAGAACCAGAATAAAAAGCAGAAAGATCCGGTGGTTGTATCTCAGTCAGAGATAGAAGTCGCTGCTATACAAACCCGAAAGTCTGAAAATCCATTCGGCAACCCAGGTCCCGCCACACCTGATGATAGCAAGGTTAGCCTAAATGGTACACCGGCGGCCGTTCACGGTTCGCAAAATATTTATGATCAGGGCTCGAAAATCTCTTACGGCAGATTTCAGGAAAATTTGCAGAAGACCGGCGATATCAACCATCCCGAAACCAAGGAGATGGAAAAAGACTATATGGCTACCCTGAATATTAACCAGATAGAAGATTATCAAAACCTTAAATCCGGTAATTATGCTCCGAAAACATTACAGGAGCAAGCTGAAGTGCATCAGGAAACCAAAAAAGCTGAGGAAGGAAAAACAGCAAAACCGCAAACACCTGGAAAACCGGAAAATAAGACAGAAGAAAAACCTGCAGCCGAAACTAAAGATAAAGGAGAGGAGCAAAGCATTGAAGCGGCACCTTCACCGAATGCCCAGAACAATCCTGAATTTACACAGTTAAGTGGTAAAATAACTGCTACCGCAAAATCTCAGAAAAGCCATGAACCGGCACAAAAAGCAAGCGATGCTGCACAGGCCGCTGCTCCTTCACCTGCCAACGAACGCGAAAGTATGGCGCAGGCAGGTAAAGTAGATCATATGGATGCCCAAAAACCAGGAACATTCAGCAAAGAAGATTTTAAAGCTTTATTAAAGAAGAAAATTGAAGGAATAAGACTTCCAAAAGATGAAGCTGAAGCCGATGATTTCGAGAAAAACAACAATATCCAGCAGGTCAATAAAAATGCAGTTGCCGATGTTAAAAATGAAAAAAATGCAGCAACCAATGATATTGCCTCAGCTACGGCGGCAAAACCTAATATTGGGGCACAACCTGTTCGCTCCGTTGCCAAAATGCCGACGCCTAACGCCGGAAAAGCTCCGGGTGTACCCAATGTAACAAAAGCAATGCCTCACAAAAGAGATGCTGCAAACGTGGAAAAACCGCTGCAGGAAGAAACCAATACCATTGACAGCGAAATGAAAGTTCATGGCGTAACCGATAAAATGCTCGCCAACTCCAACGAACCTTCATTTACGGAAGCCTTAGACGAAAAAAATAAGGCTAAAACAGAAAGTACTGCTGCAACACAGAAATTCAGGAAAACAGAAAATACCGAACTGTCAAAAACCCGTGACCAGGCAAAATCACAGGCTGTTCAACATATTGGCGGAATGCATAATGCCCGTAAAGGCGGATTGAATCATGCACACGGCGATCAAAAAAATACGGCAAATAAAGACAGCCAGAAACGTAAAGAAATAGCCGACCGCATCAACAGCATTTACAACAGCTCCAAAACAGAGGTTGATACCATTTTAAATAGTCTCGATAAGAAAGTTGCAGAGATGTTCGACTACGGTAGCAAGATTGCCAAAAAAGCATTTGAAGATCATGTAGACAAGGGAATGAAAGAATACAAAAAGAAACGTTACGGTGATGCTTATGCCAAATACGGCGCTTTAGCGACTGCCGGATTATGGCTATGGGATAAAGCTACCGGACTTCCCGATGAGGTCAATAAATATTTTGTAAGTGGTAAAGCATTATACATTGAGACCATGGATCAGCATATCGACAAAATTGCAACCCATGTTACCGATCAGCTTAATGCTGCTAAAGCGAAAATTGCCAAAGGTAAAAAAGATGTACAGACCTACGTCAACAGCTTATCGCCAAGCCTGCGTAAAATAGGTAAAGACGCCATTGCTGAAATTCAGAATAAATTCAATGCGCTGGAAGAAAGCGTGAACAGTAAAAAAGATGCGCTCATCGATGTATTAGCTAAAAAATATGCCGAAAACGTAGCAAGTATCGATGCCAGAATTGAAGAGTTGAAAGCCCAAAACAGCGGCTTCATAAATAAAGCACTCAATGCATTAAGCGGTGTATTTGCTGTTATCATTGAAATTAAGAATACGCTTACCAATTTATTGTCAGGAATTGCAGATGTTGTGATGGCCATTATAGCAGATCCGATAGGCTTTTTCAAAAACCTTATCGCAGGAGTGGGGCAGGGATTTGCCAATTTCGGGGCCAATATCTGGACCCACCTTAAAACCGGCTTTTTCACCTGGCTTACCGGTGCAACAAAAGGCATCGACCTTACCATGCCGGAAGATATATTTTCCCTTAAAGGAATTTTCTCTATCACCACACAGGTGCTTGGTTTGACCTGGAACGGAATCAGAGCTATCGGTTCAAGAGTTGTTGGTGAGCCGGTAATGAAAGCTCTGGAAACAGGAGTTGAAATGGTTCAGATTGTCCGTAAAGAAGGTGTTGCCGGACTTTGGGAACATCTGAAAGACCAGTTTGCCGACCTGAAAGCCACGATTATGGATACCATTATGGACATGATCCAAACCCAGGTAATTCAGGCGGGAATCAAATGGGTAATGGGCTTGCTGACTCCGGTAGGGGCATTTATAAAAGCTGCCATGGCAATTATCGACGTCGTAAAATTCTTCATCCAACGTGCCGCACAGATTATGGAGCTGATTAAGGCCTTCATCGACAGCGTTGCAGCCATTGCCAGCGGAAATGTAAGTGCCGTGGCTAAATCCATAGAAAACGCATTGGGTAAAGCGGTTCCTGTATTAATTGGCTTTTTAGCCTCTTTATTAGGAATTGGCGGATTGGCAGATAAAGTTTTGGGTGTTATCCGAAAAATCAGACAGCGTATTGAGAATGCGATTGTGAAGTTCTGGACTTTTGTGAAAGGGAAGGCTGGCAATTTATTAGGAAAGTTAGGAATTGGGAAGAGAGAGAAAAATAAAGATAAGGAAAAAGAAGCTGATGGTTACCTGTATTGGAGTAATGATATCGATGATTTTAAATCTAAAGATGGCGGTAATCATGAAATGTATTATAAGAAAAAAGGGAATGATTTCCAATTATATGTTGCTAGTAAAAATCCTAAACCTATATTGGAAAAACTTGAAGAGCGTAAGATAGTTTCTAGGGAATCTAAAGATAGGGCTGAAGAAGCTAATATTTTGACAGCACAACAATATTATAATCAAGAAATATTACCATTAGAAAATGAACTGGAAAATTTAAAAGCTACTGAGAAAAACTCTATTCTTACGGATAAGAAAGTTAAAGAGCTACGAAAAGCGCGCAAAAAAATGGTGGATTTGTTTAAGCGAATAAGGTTAGATCATAATGATAGGGATGAAATTCCAACTGTAGTTATAAAAAAAGGAAAAGGACATGTAATTGCTCATCCGTTAACTTGGTTAGAGGGAAGTTTTGTTGGTTCTGATCCAGGAAATGCAAGTCCACCGGGTTGGAATTACGCTCAACAGTTGCGTTTGCATTCAACGGACAAAGATTGGGTCCGTGGGCATTTATTAAGTGAAAAATTACATGGTCCAGGTGAAGATTGGAACTTGGTTCCCATTCGTACGGGTGTGAATACAAGAATGGAAACTGAAATAGAAAGCAAAGCTAAAAATGCCATTAAAGATAAAAGTGCTATTTTAAGTTATGAAACAAAAGTAACTGAATGGTGGAGCGGAGGGCATGAAGATATGCAGCATTTTCCGAAAAAATGGATAGTTTCAATGGCATACTTAAAGTATGAAAACGGAAAATTAGAAAAGGATTCTACTCCAGAAAATGTTCCTTTCGGTCAAGGAAAAATTCCTATGTTAGGAGAAAACCCGGCGTTGTATATCAATGATATTGGCGGACCAACTATCAAACTGATGGAACCTGAATTAGATGATGTATTTATTGATGATATAAGAAATGCTAAAAATATTGGTGAAATAAAAGGGATAGAAGATCTTGAAAATAAAATAGAAAATTATTTGATAGCAAAAAACATTAGTAGAAGATATGATTTAGATAAAAATATTAATATCTTGGCAAAAAGTAAAAAAATTAAGTTTTAAAATATGGAAAATTTATTTAAAAAACTGGTAACCCTTTTTAATGAATTAAGCTCAAATGATTTAATAGAATTACATAAAGAATCTCTTTTTCCTCAAGAATTTAATTTAACAGATAGATTTCTTCAAAAGTATCAAAAAAAAATTTCTGATGAAGCTGGTATTGAATTTAATGACGATGATATAAGAATATTAGGTTTAACTTCTCTTGCAATAAAATGGAATAATAAATTTATTCCTAAAGTAAAAGAAAACATCAATGGAGGAACATCTTTTCTGATATATAATTCTCTCTGTGGAATTCAAGATGAATGGCTAAAGGAAAATCCACTCAATCATGCACAAAAATTAGTGGAAAATTTATATTCATTTAATGACAGTGAAATGCGTAAGCATATGTCCCAGCGAGGAAGGGGTTGTTTCTATAGAGAGTATGCTAAGTGGCCGTTGGATATTTATTTTTTTGATGAAGGTATACGTATTAAAATGAATATATCGTTAGAAGACTATATTCAAGCTTTGATAGATAGTTGTGCGGTTAGTTACTGGCAGTATTTTTATGTGGATATAGATGAACTTATCAAACAAAATCAAGAAATGTTATTAAGGTCTGGCATATTAATCAACAATCCAATTGAAGACAAAGACTTAGACAGCCCAAGATTGAAGTATTTAATAGATGAATTGGAAATAATAACAAAAAACTTACCAATACTTTTTCCTGAAAAAGATTTTAGTTATCATCAAGATCGGCTTGAGCAGATAAAGGAAAGGGCAAGACCTTATTTGTTGTAATTACTACAAAGATAAAAGCGAAGTTCTATAACGAAGTGTTAAAATGAATGAGATGGCAAAATATAATAGAGTTCATATTAATTATGCACAAACTAGCTACATTTAGGTGAAGATGTTCCTAACAAACAAAGTATGATCGAAAGGAAAAAATCATAATATTCGATGCAATGAATGAAACCACGGTAGCATATCAATTAAAAATTGATTTAAAAAATCTTTTGTGGAATTTTCTTGATCAGCAGAAGCAAATAATCGATGAATTTTTAAAGGGAAATAATGATCCTAATGTAGTTAATTCGTTTATTAAATTAATAGCTAAAACAGAGTTAACATTACAACTGGAAGAAGATTTTGATTACATGGATTTTTATAGAATGAGCTATATAGAAGTAAATAAAGATTTATTATATCCTTTAAAGCAGAATAATCTTTTACCAATAGATATTAATTATAAAGGACGTTTATATTCCAACTTTAAGTATCTAAATCAAGAATTTATAAATGTAGTAACTTCAGAAAATATATCTAAATTAGGTTCAGATGGTGTTCCTTGTATCATTAATATATTTGATAATATAATGACTTTCTATTTTTTTGAATGGGATTATAATGAACTTTAACATTTAATATTTTACATACATAGGCGAAATTTCTGTATAGAAGTTTCGCTTTTTATTTGAAATCGTTGCCAGCGGAAATGTAAGCGCCGTCGCCAAGTCCATAGAAATGCTTTGGGTAAAGCGGTTCCTGTTTTAATCGTTTTTTTGGCTTCATTACTGGGAATTGGCGGATTGGCAGATAAGGTTTTGGGTGTTATCCGAAAAATCAGACAGCGTATTGAAAATGCCATTGTGAAGTTCTGGACTTTTGTGAAAGAGAAGGCTAAAAATTACTAAGAATAATTGGGTTGATAGTAAGGAAAAGAAAGGCAAAGTCAAAAAAGAGAAAAAACCAGTAACAAGAGAGAAATGAAACATGACTTGCATAAGAATCATATAAATAATTTTAACGCTACTGAAACAATGATTACTATTAATAAAAATAATTTGGAACTTGGTTCGAAATATATTAAAGTATATTTGGATTAATATTAGATAATAACATGGCAATAGGAATCATACAAATGGATTTATATAACCCAAAATCGGGGCTTTATTATGATGAAATACAAAAATTAATTGATAAATATTTGTTAGGAGATCATTCTCTGGAGACAATTAATGCATTAATAGTAGAGCTTGTAGATGATGAACTTGTGTATTATGCAGAAGAAGATTTTTATTATTCGGCAATATATAGGACTCCGTATAATATTATTTCTCAAAATACTTTTATTAACCTGCAACAAAATGAAATGTTACCATCTACATTAAATTATTCTTCAACTATGTTTGGGAATTTTAAATACGAAGATAAAAAGTTCACACATCCAGAAGGAAAAGAAGATTATTATGATTCAAATGTGCCATGTATGGTTTATTTTGAGAAAAATATAGTTACATTTTTTATTCTTGATGAAAATGGAGATCTAGGAATAATTTAAATAATAATATGGCAATAGGAATCATACAAATAAACTTAACAAAACATTTTGGAATTTTGCTGATGAACAGAGGAAATAATTGGCGGATATTTAATTAATGATGTTATTCTTGGAAAAGAGGTTGATGCAAAGCTCATTACAACCATCCTGAGCTAGTGATCATATTTAAAGGTTCTGATATTACTTTGGCTACGTATAAAGGGAAAATTCTGTACGAATATCATTAGATTTGGCAAATAGTGAATTAATGATAAATTAGAGAGGGAATTGTAACTATAAATATTTAAGATGACAATAGGAAAAATAACTTTAGATTTAAATAAATTAGAAGGGGGGTATACCGCGGATGAGTTAGAAATAGTTAATCAATACTTCAAAGATCCTAAAAGTTTACAGTCCGTAAAGGCCCTGATTCCATTAATAACAAATTGGGAGCTAATTTTATATTCAGAAGAAGATGTTTCTTTCAATTATATATATAGATATTCTGATTTTCTCCCCATAGCTAAAGAAGAATTTGAAGAATTTAAGAGACGTAAAGTATTTGATTATAATTCAACCGATATAAATAATTATTATGCGAATTTCCATTATGTGGATGGAAAGTGCATTGATTCTAAAACGAATAAAGATATTGGTGAAGGAGATTCTATTCCATGTCTGATACATTTAGACGGAAATATGATGACATATTATATTTTCCGTTGGAAATACTATGACAACCATAATTTTGAAATAGAAGATTAATATGAAAACGAACATTAAAAGGTTTTGCTTTTTATAATTATTCCAAGCTGAACAATCGTTTAATTATTAGTTATTTGTAATTATTGAATGAGGTTTTGGGGGTAATTCGCGAAATAAGCCAACGTATTGAAGAGAAAGTAGACGAAATGTATGCGCCAACAGCCGCTAATAGAAGATTATCCTTTTCCAAGTGAAGAATAGTAAGACAGCATAACCCTTATACTAAAAATTATAAGATTATGTTTAAAATAAAATTTAATGTAACAAAAGCATTAGGCATAAAAGATAGTGAAGATATTTCAGTAAGTGAAGCTGTTTGGTCTACATACCCTACCTACGGTGAAGAAATAGTTATAACTTTTGGTGATTATCTTATTCATATAGATAAAAAAGGAGATATAAGCGGTATTTATAATGATATCATATACATGCTGAAAGATTTGAATGAAAATGAGAATGAATTTCAAACTGGTTTTTTAACGAGCGGTTTTACTGCATATTGGAATTTTAAAAAAGAAAAAAATTCAATTACTATTTCTCCTAAATGGATTTCTGCTGGACTAATGAGTAAAAAAACGAATTTATTTATACAAAATGTTAGAGAAGCTAATTTCCCCATAACTGTTAACACGGAAGTTTTTATATCTGAATGGCATAAATTATTAAAAAGTATAAAAGATGACTTATTAAAAGTAGGATATACTGAAAAATTAGAAAATTTTGAATATTTGAAAAACTTGTAATAATATAGAGTGAAATTTTGAGTTTGAAATTTCGCTTTTCAAAAAAAGCTATTACCAGTATGCAAAATGTTAATACTGCAAAAAATTTTACAGCGAAAAAGAAAACTAATGATATATACAAATAAAGGATTGATAGGTATATTAAACAATACACCAATTACTATAACCAGTAATAATATCTCTAAATGGAATTTAGAAAATACCTCTATTATACAAACAGTAAATTATACTCTTAAAGAAAGTTTGGATAATTACGATGTTCAGCAAAAAGATAAACATCTATTTATAACCGATTTAGAGAATGGAGACTTGTCACATGTAAATGATGATTTAGATATACAAAAGGTCATGTTTGAAGATCATTTTAAAGATAGGAAGGTAAGAACTACTTATCTTTTTAAAAATCTTAATTCGGAAGAAATTATTGTACGTACAAGAGATGGTAATGGTTTTTCAGTATTAAATAGTAGAACTCTAGATCGAAAAGATTATCCTTCTCTTTTAGTTTCAAAGTATATGCGATCTTTTTCAATAATGGATAGTGACACTTTATTTATATCCTACAATATCTTATATTCTGCTAATGATAGCGAGGAGATATTATACCACTATCATTACGATGGAACAAAAAGCGAAATAGGGATATATATAACAGCAGAAGAAAAAAAGATTATCCAATTTGAAGCGCCAGAACCCATAGCTTGTATCAATTTTTTTACTAACTTGACTAATGAATACAACACCAAAACTTATAGCAACGTAAAAGGTTGTTTGGTAGCAGATAAAATTGTGCTGTGTTATCAGCATATGCTGTATGTATTAGATTATGAAGGTAAGGTACTAAAAACAAGGCCGGCTAAAGAGAACAGCCGGTATTGGGGATTGGAAAAACTAAATGAAAACCAAGTGCTTGTAGCAGAGCTGGATCCGGAAGATCCGGAAAAAATGTTTGTTTTTGAGTATGATATATTGTAAAAAAAGCTATTAGCAGTATGCAGAATGTTAGTATTGCAAAAAAAAATTACAGCGAAAAAGAAAACTAATGATACATACCATTAAGGGATTAATAGGTGTTTTAAATAAAAATCCAATCACAATAACAAGCAAAGACATAATTAACTGGAGTTTGAAAGAAGACGTAATTGTAAAAGAAATAAATTATTCTTTTAAAGAAAATCTGGATAATTACGATGTTAGAGAAAAAGATGGGCGCTTATTTATTACCGATTTACAAACTGCCGATTTATATTGTGTAGAAGGTAATTTAAATATACACAAGATTGTATTTGAAGATCGATACGAAGATAGAAAAGTTCCTAAAACTTACCTTTTTAAAAATCTTAATCCAGAAGAAGTAATTATACATACAAGAGATGGAAATGGCTATTACTTATTAAACTTAAAAGATTTTAAACTTACTGAATATTCCTCTATTTTGGTTTTAAAAAATAATATGCTTTCTTTTAGTAGAATTTATAGTTTTCTTATAGGATATTACAATACTTTATTCATAACTAATGATAGTGAAATGGTATTGTATCATCAATTTGACTATGATGAAACAAAGAGTGAAATAGGCATTTATCTTTCTGAAGAAGAAAAAGTGGTTAGTCACTTTGATGCACCGGAACCCATAGATCGTGTTAATTTTTATAACAATTTAATAGATAAATATAATACAGGAGCATACAGTAACATAAAAGGTTGTTTGGTAGCAGATAAAATTGTGCTGTGTTATCAGCATATGCTGTATGTATTAGATTATGAAGGCAATGTACTAAGAACAAGGCCAGTTAAAGAGAACAGCAGATATTGGGGATTGGAAAAACTAAACGAAAATCAAGTGCTTGTAGCTGAACTAGATCCCAATGATCCAGAGAAAATGTTTGTTTTTGAGTATGATATATTGTAAAAAATAAAAGCGAAATTTCCAACCGGAAATTTCGCTTTTTTATTCAAATAAATCTTGCCCAAATAAATGCAGCTTTCAGGTTAATTACTTTTTGCGTTAGTATAAAATGAATAATAGTAAAAAATAGGATATTTCTCAAAGGTTTCTGATTTAATCATCGTATAACCGTCACTTTCATATACTTTTGAAAAATCAAGAATAAGCGATTTCTTTTCCGGGAAGCTGAAGATCATCTTTATCAAACTGGTGGCTGCGGTTTCCGTTTCATAAGTGAATAAAAGCTGTTTGCCATCCGGACTATACACTTTCTTATTATAGATTCTTGCTCTTAGTTTGGTATCAACGCCCGTATCATTAGATTTTACTTTATACATCAACGTTTCCTTACTATTTTTCATGACGTAAACATCCGCATTTTTGTAACTTGTATCATACTTAAAAGTAACAGCTTCATTAACTTTTGTAATCATTCTATTAAAGTTCTCATCATTAGGTATTCCTTGGGTTTCCGTGTCTGCAGGCATTTCTATTGGCCCCGATTTCGAAGGAGTGGCCGGTTTCTTTTTCTGGGCATTTGCAGTAATTCCGAAGAATACCATTACAATAACAACTGAAATTAATTTGAAAATTTTCATGGAATTTTTTTGCAATGTTATGTAAATTATTTTAAAAATTCTCTTATTTTTAATAAAATTCAGTCATTATAAATTGTTGGCTCAAAATTCAAAATTATAATTCAAAACATAGACAGTATGTGTATTATTTCATATATTTAAATAAAATAAGATCATGAAAAAAGCACTATACATTTGTTTTCTTTTACTCAATATTTCCATACTGAGCGCACAGACCCTGGAATCCGAAAGCCACAATACGGCAGGATATATTAAAAATGACGGAACTATAGAAGACAGGAGCCACGCCACCGTAGGTTATATTAAAAATGACGGTACTGTTGAAAACAAAAGTCACGGAACCATTGGTTATATCAAAAGCGATGGAACGATCGAAAACAGAAGCCATTCTACAGTAGGGTACCTTAAAAAAGACGGAACAGTAGAAAACAGAAGTCATTCAACCATTGGGTACATCAAGGATGACGGAACGGTAGAAAACAGAAGCCACAGCACGATCGGCTATGCAAAAGGAGTGAAAAAAGAATGGGCAGCAGTCGTTTTTTTCTTTTTTAATCTTGATTAGCAGAAGATAATTTTTTAACAATTACCTGAAAATAAAAGGCTTGGATTTAATCTGAGCCTTTGTTGTTTTGATCTGAAGTGAGATGTAAGTTTGGACTGAAGTTATAGACAGTCCGAATTATAACTTTCTGCTTCCTGCATTTCCTAATTACTGCAACTATAGAATCTGAAAGGTAAAAAGTTTTAAAAAAAACAAAAAATAACTTGAGTTTTGAACTTTCAGGTAAAGAAATAATCTTTCAATTATTTTTAAATGAAAGCTACTGCAACTACAGAATCCACAAGGCAAAAAACTTTTACAGGAACAAAAAAAACATGAATTTTGACCTGTAAATCACAAGCAGCACAGAATACTAAAATACATGGAAACAAACGAAATAATCACGAAAGAAAAATTAAAAACCTATTTTGAAACAGGTAAATATCCAACGGAGCATCAGTTTGCAGAACTCATCGATTTTTTAAGCATTAAAGATGGTGTTCAGAGCAATAAAGAAATGGTAACCCTTGCCAATAACCTGGCCTCTCTTGATAATGGATATATTCTTTACAGTACCATTAGTATTGAAAATGGGAAGTTCCCTATTCTTGTAAGATCAAAAGAAGGAGAAGAACAAATTTTCACAATCAGCAATACCGGCAAAGAAGAAAAAAGATTTTTTCAGGGTGAGGCTCCATACTCCGTCAGAACAAAAGAATTTCAGGTAGAAAAACTAGAAGGAAACCGGTATTATTACCTCTACAGCCTGATTGATGATAGCTATGCAACCAACAGGTTGTTCGGAAATAATCTGCCAGGAATTCCGGAAGGAATGGATCTGGGAACCGTGGAAAATAAAAAGTTGTATATACAGATAAGCAATCAGGATTTTGATCGGAAAATAAATAATTTACATACACGCTTTACTTTGGTTAACAAGACTGATGTACTTATTCAATACGCATTATATGGGAATTATTGGTCCAATAGATATACCTCTGAAGATATGGTTACGGATCATTATGACCTGGGAGACTCTTTAGCATGCTTTTATAAAGCAGATCTTCGTGGAGTGGATAAATCTATAGCTTGCAGGCTTTATGATGAAGATAATGAAACTCTTTTAATGACAGCTTATTTATTGCCAAACCAAAAAAACCAGAATGTTATGGCAGGAGGTTTAATCAACCGCGTCAGAAATGTGAGAATAGAATGTGACTATGAAAATCTGGCAAAATAAAACAATAGATTCGGCCTGGACTAAATACCAGGTACTGCAACTACAGAACAGACAGTTCAAAAAACTTTGATAAGAATAAAAAAAGCTTCAACTTTGAACTTTCAAATAAAGCGATAAACCTTTCGTTTCCTGTAAAATAAAGGTTACTGCAACTACAGAATAGACAAGGTAAAAAACTTTGATAAGTATAAAAAAAGCCTCAATTTTGAACTTTAATTCACAGGCTGTTACAAAGCCAGTTAAGCTGAGAAATTAGTCAGAATCGCAGGACCGGCTAAAGTTAATCAACTCAGAACCCAATAATAATTCTCAACGGGGTAAGATCCTCAATAACAGGAACCCTTTTACTCTTGAAATACCGGGATTTTCTGATATGCAGATGTCAGAATCTCCCCGGGAAATACAACAACACGTAATACGTAACAGAAAGCTGTTGTTCTCTTTCAGGAGCAGATTGATTCTTTAAAAAACAGGAATTCCAATGACGGAGAAACTTTCAGCAAGCAATTGCTTCGGCAGTTGGGTAAACTTCTCAAATATGGGGTAGTTTCCGGTTGGGGAATTATTTTAATTAAAAATTCAATTTAAATAAAATCAGATAAAATACAATTAATGCTCAACCACATTTATAAATAACGATCGGCGGCTGAAAAGACATTACGGAGGACATAAGCATAAAAAAACATTAAGATATTATGGAAGAAATAAATAAATTAACCCAGAGAGAAGAACTCAAAACCTATTTTGAAACGGGAAAATATCCAACACAAAGCCAGTTTGGAAGATTCATAGATAATTATGTCCATCTGAATGAATTTAATTTCGGACTTGAAATAAAACCAACAGGAGACTGCAAAACAAAAAATTATCATTTCTACATCGCTGAAGACAGGAAGAGAACAAACAGAGGACATATAAATGTTGAAAATACCGGTAATGCACCGGAACCAATCGATGGCTATAAACATATTTTGTCAAGAGAAGTTGGCTACAAACTTTTAAATGTAAAATTATCAAGCGAACTGGATATTGATAAATATCAGCCGAAGATTATCATAAAACGGTATAAACAAAAGAAAAGACTCCAAAGCGGATTTATGAAAAGCGCCGGTTTTTACCAGGAACTTCCCGGAGATGCAGAATCCTGGGGCAGACAGTCAGAATATCCTGTCAAATCAAACGAGATGGTTTTGGATATCAATCCCATTAATTATTTCAGACCGGGTGAAAACTACAGGGATTTCTATCCTGCAGGCACTTTTAACAGACCGGGATCATTCAGATATTCAGTGCATCACAGGAAACCTTATTCTCTCATCCAAATGCTCTTGGAGATCGATGTCAACGGAACAAAATTCAGGTCTAATCCTGTTACGATAAAAATTATTTTAGGACGGGAAAAAAATGATGTAATTAATTATATCATTGGTTAATAACAAAAAGATCACCTCAGCCCGGGTAAGAAGCTCCGTCTCAGGAAGCCTTTTGCTTTTGAAATACCGGAATTTTCTGATGGTAATAGTAAATATCAGAATCTTATCTGAATAAAATAAAAGATTGCAAAATCTCTTATTTCTTTCAGAAGTAAGATTGATTCTTTAAAAGTAGGAATTTCGTATTGTGAGAAGCTTTTTTAAAAAACAACTGTCATCACGGCAGTTGGGTAAGATTCTCTTATGGGAGTTGCTTTCCGGTTGAGGTTACTTTTTAATCTTAAAAACATTGCTCTTTTTAGATAATTAATGTAAGAGCATATAAACCCTTTACTTTTTTCGATAAATAAATTGCATTAAATACTGCAAAACGCAGAAAAAAATATCAGTAAAAGAAATGTAAAACATAAAAACAATAACCATGAAAACTGAGTATTACAACAATTATTCATACTCGTTGGTGAGCTGCTTTTCGGCTGAGGTTTAGAATGCTAAACCAGAGAATACAATGTAACATCAGAAGATGGATCACATGATATTTTAACAACCCGAGTAAGATACTCTGTAGCAGGAAGCCTTTTTACCCTGAAATATTGGAATTTTTTGATATGCAGATATCAGAATCTCGTCCAAAATCCAAAATAACCGGTCATCAGATCTTTTATTTTCTTTCAGGAGCAGATATTTCGTGAAAAACGGAATTGATGATGAAAAGTAGGAATTCCAGTAAAAGAGAAGACTTTCGAAAAATAACTGCTGTGGCAGTTTCGGTAAGACTTTTCAATATGAGTTACATTTCTTTACACTGATCAAAATGAATACGCACATTCATCCATTCTAAAATTAAAGATCTAACAATTACAATAAACAATTATTTCAGCAATCAGCAAAATAAGTCCTGATTAAAATAAAAGACTATAACCAATGGAGGCAGAACAAATACAAAAACTATTTACGCATTTGGAAAATGTTATTACCTGGCGTATTAATAATTCTTCCGAAGATTTTAACACGGGAGCACCTGAATTTATAATAGGTGACCATCAAGGCTCTCAGCTGGGAAATTACATTTCAGAAAAAAAGCTTGCCCATCAGGAAGTTATTATTCTTTTAATGGCTTTATTACCGGCATTGGAACCGGCATTGCTGAAGCGTATCTATCTGGAGTTTCCCAACAGTGCGCTTTTCGATTTTTGTTCGGTCAATGAGAATGGAAGACTTTTTTTTCCTACCGTTCAGACGGTACAGTATATTTTAGGTGGCGACAGCATTGCAGACAGACTGAACGCACTGGATTATTTCTCTTCAGATTCTGTATTGGTAAGGAATGAGATGATTATGCTTCCCGGTTCAGTACAGAACCAAGCATTGATGAACGTCCAGATCACTGTTCCGCAGGAAGCATTTAATATGATTATTTTCGGATCAGAATTACTACCTAAAATGAGCAATGATTTTCCTGCTGAGCAAATTCATACCCGTCGCTCATGGGCAGATCTTATTCTCCCTCAGAATACGCTGGATGAACTTCAGAGTATTGAATCATGGTATAGCAGCAGCAGGATTCTGATGGAAGAATGGGACATGCAGAAAAAACTGAAGCCCGGTTTCAGGGTACTGTTTTACGGAGATCCGGGAACGGGAAAAACACTTGCAGCAAGCCTGTTGGGAAAATACACAAAACGGCCTGTATTCAGAGTAGATGTTTCGATGCTGGTTTCAAAATACATAGGGGAAACCGAAAAGCAGCTGGCTAAACTTTTTGATAAGGCAGAAAATAAAAACTGGATCTTATTTTTCGATGAGGCGGATGCTATCTTCGGAAAACGGACCAATGTACGGGATGCTCATGATAAATATGCCAATCAGGAAGTTTCTTATCTGTTACAGCGGATAGAAACATTTTCAGGTCTTATTATTCTCGCGTCCAATTTTAAGAATAATATGGATAAAGCGTTTACAAGGCGTTTTCACAGCTGTATAAAATTCAGTAATCCCAAGCACGAAGAGCGTCTGCGCATCTGGCAGCACAACCTGCCCGAACAGTTACAGCTTCAGGATATTGATCTTGAACAGATCGCCAGGAAATACGAACTTACAGGATCTAATATCATGAACGTAATCCAGGATGTAAGCTTAAAAACAATTGCTTTAAAAGATCCTGATTACAAAGTGAGCCTGGAGATGCTGCTGGAAAGCATTCGGAAAGAATACGCAAAAGAAGATAAAATTTTCCCGTAAACAACAACGTCAGCTCGGGTGTTTTTTGAAATAAAATGAAGAAAATGTATCGAGAACTTAATCTGGTTTTCATCTTTTTAATCTCAAATTCAAACAAACTTAAATTCAATTTCAGTAAAACCATCAATTATAGCTCACAAAACAATTAATTACTAAAAATTAAAGCCTATGAAAACAAAAATTCTGCTGCTGATAATCTTCAGTAGCCTTATACTTGGCTGCTGCAGAAGCAAACATAAAGTTACAACAGTTTCCCGTGAAAATACGCACGAAACTGAAAAAGTAAAAACTGATTCCTTAGGCTTACGACATTCAGAAACTGTTCAGAATACTTCTGCAGATCTTTTATCCACCGAAAAAACCGATGAAATATCGGGAAACATTTCAATTACGGGAAAATCTGATAATTCTAATCCCTTTGTTTATCACAATATTATAGGAAAGGATACCCTCCAGAGTATTTCTATTCTGGGAAACGCGGAATATACTATCAGCAATCATTATGTGAAAGCATCCCATAAAAAAACAGAAAATATAAAAGAAAAATTTACAAATACTTTTCAGGAGAAGGCTCAGCATGCGCTTTCAAAAGAAATAGACAGGCAGAAGAAATCGGTAATTTCTCAGGAAACAAAAAAAATAAAAGTAACAGGCTTTGAAATCGCAGCCTGGATTTTCCTGGCCATCATGGGTGTTACTTTGATACTTCTCTTTTTCACCTATAAATATTTTAAGAAATGAAAACATCACAAAATGGAATCAATTTAATTTTATTATTTGAAGGTTTCAGTCCCAGGCCTTATCTGGATTCTGCAGGGATTCCTACGATCGGCTATGGAAACACGTATTATCCCGGTGGTAAAAGAGTAACCATGAAAGACCCTGCAATCAGCAGAGAAAGGGGAGTAGAACTATTTTCATCAGTTTTACCGGCGTACGAGAAAATCGTGAACAGTAAAATTAACGTTGCTCTTACCCAAAATCAATTCGATGCGCTTGTATCCCATACTTATAATACAGGAGGGTCTGATACCCTGTTTTCTTTGATCAATCAAAAAGCAAGTCCGGAAGCTATTAGAGACTGGATTACCACAAGATATATTACCGCAGGCGGTAAAGTATTAAATGGTTTGGTAAGACGAAGAAAAACAGAAGCCGATTTGTTTTTCTCTAAATAAGACTTCTATACTTTTCCCGGTCAAAGCCAAAAGCTAACGAAGGGAATTAACTCAGCGAGTTTGTAAAATCACTTAAAAAGAAAATTAAAGCCAATGAAAAAATGTAGACATGAATGTAACCAAAAACAAAAATTTGTGATAAAAGAAAAACTCAAACCTAATTTCCGATCATCATGGCAGTACCATTAACGACAATATTCAGCTGGTTTGAAAAGGGTGATTTTCCTACGGAATATCAATTTAAGCAAACCTTTTCCTCATTTCGTCATACCGATGAAAGAATCAGGATGAATGAAGTAACGGGTTTACAGGACGCTTTTCAGAATACGCTGCCCATAGCAGTTTTTACCAGTCACCAGGAAGATGAAAATGCCCATAATTCAGTATTGGCAAAACTCAACGCCTCCAACCTCACTGAAGCCAACATCAATGAATGGAAAGAAAAATTAAAAATCAATTTAGCAGCTACCATAGACGGCGATGATGACACCGGAAATGTCTATACAAAAGCACAGATTGAGGGGATTTTAAATGTCTTCCAGACTCAGAATGATGCTTTGCTTGCACATGTTGATCAGATTAATAACATTCTGAACTCTGATGATCCGAATCTTGATAAATTTCAGGAAATCATAAACTATACTAAAGAAAACAGAACACAGATAGAGCTGCTTGCCGATCGTATTGCCGGAAGCGGTTCGGATGATTCAATCAGCCTTGTAGGCAGTTATTCAAACTGGGGCGTGGTCACTTATCAAAGTCAGTTTAACAGTTTGGTGTATAATAAAATTCAGCAGATCGAAAATGCAGTCGGTTTAGGAAAAATCAGACATGAAGAAAAGGTAAGAGGAGATTCCAGAATAAAACATGATCTTGATACCTTAAATTTTGTAGTGGATGCCTATGACACCGTAACCATGTTTACCGTTCCCCTTAAAGTAAAAAGAATAGACAACAATACAGTTGATGTACTATTTGATTCATTACCCCCAAATATAATTCAGTTAACAATAAAAAAAATATAATTTTATGGATATTAAATATGCTTATTATCGAAGTTCTGTCGGATATAAAATAGAAGGAAAAACTGACAGTGATATTTTAACAGCCGGTGGCGGTACAAAAGTATTGAGTTCTTTCTGGCATGACGGAAACTTCACCCCGTCAGACTATGTACCGAAAACAAGAACTTTAACCATTAACGGAACGAGCTATGATCTTTCCGCAAACAGATCCTTTACCACACCGGATACCATTACCCGTTTAAAAGGAGGTACATCCGGCTCTTTAGTATCCGGAGACATTACGCTTGCAGCGGGTGCCAATATGTCTGTAAGCCAATCCGGAAACACTATTAAATTAGATTCTACGGATACAACGTATGCGGCAGGTAATGGCTTGACCCTTACCGGAACTACATTCTCTTTGCCGGTTACAACTTCAGGAACCGGGAATGTGGTTACGGGAATTACCCAGACCGCCAGCGGAATAACGGTTTCTTTGGGATCTGTACCAACCACTACGGATTTGGCTAATTATATCCCTGTGTCTCAGAAAGGTGCAGCAAATGGCGTTGCCAGCCTTGATGGATCTGGCCTGGTTCCTGCGTCTCAGCTACCTTCTTACGTAGATGATGTTTTAGAGGGATATTATAAGGTTGCCGATGGGAAATTCTATAAAGAAGCAGCCTATACCAACCTTATCAGTGGGGAAACAGGTAAAATCTATGTATCTCTTGACACCAACAAAACATACCGTTGGACCGGAACAACATTCGTTTACATCACCTCAGGAGCTGTAGATTCGGTAAATGGATTAACGGGTGTTGTCGTTTTAAACAAGTCTCATGTAGGCTTGGCTAACGTTGATAATACGGCTGACGCAGCGAAAAGTGTTCTTTCCGCTACAAAATGGACAGCAGCAAGGACCATTACACTTTCAGGAGTGACTGCAACAGCACAAACTATTGATGGTTCCGGAAACGTTGCAATACCTGTTACTGCTGTTCCTGCGACATTGCTTACAGGAACCGCAGCAATCAATACCACCGGATCAGCTGCAAAATTAACCACACCGAGAACAATCTCCGCATCAGGTGACGCAACCTGGAGCATTGCCTTTGATGGTTCGGCAAACGCAACTTCAGCACTCACATTAGCTCCGACAGGAGTAGCAGCAGGAACATACAGCCAGGTTACCGTAAACGCCAAAGGATTGGTGACAGCCGGAACTAATGTTGCAAAAACTTACGCTACCAATATTTCAGGAACTTCAACGATCGTACACAACCTAGGCACTCTGAATGTTGGTATTACGATGCGTGATACGGTTACTTCTTATAAAATTTACGGAAGAATAAAGCCGATTGATGATACAAGTGTAGCCATAGAATTTGATTCTACACCGCCTAATCCGATTTCAGTTGTGATCACAAATTTAGATTTATAGAAAAATGGACATTAATTATGCATATTATACTTCTTCCAAAGGTTATCGTATCGTTAACGGTACAGCCTCTCAGTTTTTAAAGGCTGACGGTTCGGTAGATAATGCCTCATATATTCCGGCAGGTACAGAAATTAATATGGCTGATAAGAATATTAATTTTACGAAAGGAAGCCTTTCACGATTTGAAAATAATTGCAGAGTTTTTAATAAAGTTTTTCAAGGATTTACAAGCGCCGCCCAGACTGGAATTTTGAGTTTAAAATTCCCTCAGGCATCAACATCTGCAACGATGTTTGATGTTACTTTAAAAATTTATGGTTATCAGGCTAGATTTTTAGGAAATTTAAGAATTTCATTTTACAAACAAACAGGGACTATTATTCATCCAACCGGTTCAAAGGCGATTATTGAATGTTCCGATACTTTTCCAACCAATATTATCAATGTGGGAATAGATGCTGATGGTAAAATATGTATTAATATCGGTGATTCTGCAACCATCTGGAATACATATGTCGCCATTGAAGTGGAACGTGTCGCCACTTATTATACAGGATATAATAGCGACTGGTCAAAAGGCTGGTCACAAGGTATTGAAATTGATATTACGAACTATCAATCATTTTTGAATATAGTTCCCGATGTAGTTGCTTCCAGAAGTTGGGTTGATCAAAACAATATTGGTTCGATTCCTAAATCTGCCGCATTACTTGCTACTGCCGACTTGAATACAATCTTAACACCTGGTTTTTACTATCAGCATGCCTCCTCTAATGCAACTGCAGCAAGAAATTATCCGGTTGGTCTTGCTGGTTGTTTAAATATTTACAAAACTTCCAATACACGACTGGTGCAGGAGTACTCTGATTTACAATATGGTAAATCTTGGAAACGCATTTATGATGGTGTAAATTTCAGTGGATGGTTGAGAGTATGGTCTGAAACAGATTTTAATCAAAGTAACATTACCAACTGGAATAACTCCGTGCAGCAATCTGCTTTAAGCAATTACTATACAAAAAGCGAAGCTTTAAATCAGTTCGTGGGCAAAAATGGAGTAGAAACAATTAGCGACACAAAAACATTTACCCATAGTCCGGTTATTCCTGCCGGTACATTGAGTAACCATGCAGTTAATGTATCTCAGCTAAATAATTTAACGAACGGATTTATTAAGCTGAACGAAACATTCCCGGGATCACCAATTATGCTGATGAATGTAAATAATCTTGACACTGCAGGGTTATATGATAAAAGCAGGGATTATCATATTGCCGGGAAAGAAGGGGAATTTGTGAAAATAGCCAGTAAATATGGCGGTACCGACGGAATTGTTTTTGATTTATCAAATGGTCATATCGGCTACGGAGGTGTGGCTCCAACAGATTCTCATAATCATTATTTTAACGGAACAATAAGGATTCCTTATGGTATCTATTCAGAATCAAGCAATAATGATGATGTATATGGCGGAGACGGAAATTTGTACCGTTTATCCCATGAAGTGGTTATGGAAGATGAATTTATACGTTTCAGGCCGGATGATAAGGAGTTTGTAGGTTCTTCAAATTTCTATGCTTCTAAAAACAGAGTTGTAAAGCTTACGTTGCGGGAAGGAGGTAGTATCACCATAGACAAAATGTTTCAATATCAGGAAATAACCATTATGAACATCAGCGGAACTGAAGCTAAATTCATTGTTGGTAATATGAATTTGTACTTTACCATACCTCCAAGAAGTAGTGCAAAATATTACATGAATAGCGTAGGAAGAATAATTCAGGAAAGCATGAGCATAGGAAACTGCTTTAGTTCTTAAATTCTAGTGTTTATTATAATAACAGACATCATAAACAGCAATGACGTAAAAAATTATAAGTGATGTCTAATCAGCGTGTGCGGATATTCCTGCACGCTGATTTATTTTTATCATAAAATATCGGTCAAACAACTTTTCCGGATCTATATGCTTTTAAATAACACATTTTGTGAAAGTTAATACCCTTTCTAAAATACAGTTTTCTGATTCTAAAAATTCGTTGCAGCTACAGAATGCAATGACCAAAAAGCTTTCATAGGAGTTAAATAAACATGAAATTTGAAATCACAAGGATATAGATCATTATTGAATTCCAAAAAGGATCTGACCAAATTATTCAGATTATATTATCGGTAATTTTTTGAACGATCAAAAACAAGTCTAAAGTTAATCAGCATTATCTCAAACATGATGGGAACTTAAACAAGCTCTGAAGCTTTCCAATTATCACTTATATCAAGACTAATTTTTAATAATCAAATGAATACACCATTACATACAATCTTCAGCTGGTTTCAAAGTGGAGATTTCCCGACAGAAGCACAGTTTAAAGCAACATTTTCATCTTTTTATCACAAAGATTATCCTATCCCAATGGAGAGTATTGAAGGGTTTGAAGATCTTTCTCAATTTGTCAGCACAGATACCTTTCAGGAACATATTACGGATTCTGGCGCTCATTCCCAATATTTGGCTTTACTTAATGCAAGTAATTTAAGCCCAATCCATATTAATAGCTGGAAAAGTAAACTGGGAATTGGTAATGGGGATATAGCCGATTTAGTTTCACGTGACAATTCTTTGATGATAGATGCCGATAATAATAATATAGAATCAAACGTATCAATATTTTCTGAAGAATTTAAACATTTTACCAGTTCTATCGTCAGCGTCTCTTTTCCTATTATACAGGTATTGGGAGTATATGATGGTGGACTTAGATTAAATAGCAGTGAATACCGAATATTAAGTCCAACAAGGATTGAGCTATTAGCTGCAAGAAAAAATACTTTATCAGATTTTTTCCCTGATAACATTGAAATTCAATATACACATTTAAAAACAGATTTATAAAATGGGAATAAATACTTCATATAGTAAAGCAGAAATTGAAATCAAAGAAGCAAAATTAAAACAAATTTTCGCCAGTGGACTGCATGAAAAACCCTTAAAAATAGGAGATCCTCTTCCTACTGCGGTTGGAGCGTATGTGTTGTCATCCGTTGGTAATTATAGTTTTGGAACAGCACCTGCGAATAAGTGGAATGTTGGTTTCTTATCTTCAGACGGATGGGAGATTATTTCCATAAGTATGTCAATTAATCCAAACGGGCTCATTCAAGCTGATGATTTAAATGCAGTATCCGGAGATACAATCTATAAAAAATTAATATCCGGAAAAACCATAACTAATTACAATACATGGGAAAATGGTTATTATTTTACAACAGGAGACTCCTCAACAGGAAACACTTATTCCATGCAACGAACTTCAAAAATGGCTTTAAAAAAAGGTGAAAAATTGAGGTTTGGAGTTAACACCTTTAATGTAAGTGGAGGAACAGCAGCCATCCTTAATGTCTATAATTTAGATGGATCTTTTAAAGCAAACATATTGAGGCAAAATGATTTTCTTAATCAGTTTAAGCAATACGAGTACACAGCCACTGAAGATATTTTATTTTCTTTGGCTGATTTTTCAACGGCAACGTTTGGACAAAGATATATTGAGATTGAATCATTATCACAAAAAGCTTTAGAACCTATGAATATTAGGGTTGAAGCATTGGAAGAATTGCAAGATGAAATATTAAATGGTGTATCAGAATTGCTCCCTGAGCAAATTATTCCTGTAAATTTATCTACATACTATTATTCCCATAATGGAGCTGTCGCGCCGACTGCTTATGGACACAAGAGAAGTGATTTATTTTTAGTTAAAAAAGGACAGATTGTATCTTATGGTGTTAACACCTTTACTCAGATAGGCAGTGTTGCTGTTTTAAATACTTATAATTTAAACGGGACTTTTAAAGCTAACATAAAAAAGCTGGATTCTAATTCTTTAGGCAAATTTATAACCGGGACATATACCGCAACAGATGATGAGTATGTAGGGATATCAGATTATACCGACGGAGCTTACGGTGTAACTTTTGTTAAAATCTTGGAATCCGAACCATATAATTATAAAAAAGGAATTAGCTATCTTTTAAATAAAGATAAAATAAATGATGATAAATTTTCAGGATTAAACCCGAGCGACTTTGAGACAAGCAAAATTTACCAACTCGGTTTAGCAAAGCAAAATTTATCAACAGTAAAAGAAATTATGATTGTTTCAGGGGGACAATCAAATTGCGAAGGAAGGAACGATAAGGTTACTTTTCCAGCAAGCTATCTGAATGCTCAAGGCGAAGTAAAAGGTGTACAGATGTGGAATGATCAAATAAAAATGTTTGCACCGTTAAAGTTCGGAACCGGAGGTAATACGGGTGCAGGTGCGCCAAACGCAGCATCAGAATTAAACATGTATGCCTTTGATGCTATTGCAGCTGCAATGTTGGCGGAAAATAAGGGCCGTACTGTATATATGGCTAAAAGAGCATTAGGCGGAACAGCCATAGATGTTACAGGTAGTAATGGTGGAGGATATTGGACGCCGTACACTGAGGATATTACAACAGGTAGAAAACTTATTGAAGAGTTTAAAACAAAGATTTTAAATGCTCTTGCCAGCAATCCTAATCTTGAAATCAAAGCATGTTTGTGGCATCAGGGTGAAGGAGATTCTACGGCCACTGCTAAAGTTAAATATTATCAAAACTTTAAAAATGTGATCGCTTATATAAGAGGAATTGTGGGTAATCCTAAACTACCGTTTATATTTGGAACAATAGCTCCCGTTTCTTCGCAATATACACAGGAAGTAAATGATGCATTCTTCAAAGTATTTGCAGAAGATAAATTCACCTATTTAATTGACATGAAAGATGGTACGTTATTCGACCCTTATCACTTTGATCCTACTTCAACAGCGTTATTAGGTCAAAGGGTTTTTGATGTTTTGAAAAATTATATATAATTTCATAGAACACTCTTGTCTCGTAATATTCAACAGTTCCGGTGATTTTCAGAAGCCAGTTGGTCTCTTCATTAATTCCGTTTAAGATTTTAGATCTCCATTCAGATTAAGAAACTTATGATAAAAGACCTAGATTATTTTTAACAACTTACTGCAGCTACAGACCACAGAAGCCTACAAGCTTTTCTAAGAAATAAATAAACATGAAATTTGAATTCAATGATGTAGGTCTTCATTGAATTCAAAAATACCGACTAATTATTTTGGGTTGAATTTTCAGGAAATTTTCTCTGCCTCAAACGAAATACCTCAAATATTTCAGAAAGATTTATGAAGTAAGAACTTAAGCAGACTCTGGAACTTTCCAATTATCACTTATATCAAGACTAATTTTTAATAATCAAATGAATACACCATTACATACAATTTTCAGCTGGTTTCAAAGTGGAGATTTCCCGACAGAAGCACAGTTTAAAGCAACATTTTCATCTTTTTATCACAAAGATTATCCTATCCCAATGGAGAGTATTGAAGGGTTTGAAGATCTTTCTCAATTTGTCAGCACAGATACCTTTCAGGAACATATTACGGATTCTGGCGCTCATTCAGGATATCTTGCTTTGCTAAATGCTGCGAATCTGACCCAAACTGATGTTAAAAGCTGGAAAACTAAACTGGGAATTGATAATGCAGGTATAGTAGATGCTGACAATCAATCAGGTAATGTGTATACTAAAACACAAACCAATAGCTTTATTGATGAATTAAGAGAATCTGACAGCGATTTAGCTTTAGAAATAGCAAATATCAGAAAGGTACTCTTATCCAACGATCTTTCCCTGGATGAACTTCAGGAAATAGTTGATTTTATAAAAAAAAGCCGTACGGATATTGAAGCTTTAAAAGCAGTTTCCCTGGAGGAAACAAAAGAAGACAAAGTAAAGCTGCTGCTCGATTACAGCTGGCTGAACAGTCCTAAAAACCAGCAGGAATTTAATCAGAAGATCTATGATGAAGTTTTGTGCATCGCTCAGACTCCCACAAGTGCCGTTGTACAGATAACAGAAAGTACGGTATTCCCAAACCCTGTTGAAACGGAAAATGTAATCATCCAGGCCCGTGATAGTGTGACGGGTAAAAAAATAAATATCGACGATTACGCCACCAATCAGACTATAGAAATCAACATGCTGGGCGAAATCATTAACCCAATTAATATTCTCATTTTAAAAGTTAAACCATAAAAAAATAAAAACCATGAATAAAAACGCAGTAATAAGCAACAATGCAAATCAGGACAATTTTTTCGGAGAACTTCAACGTACACGTTTTCAGTATTTTGATTCGTTTCCAAGCACGGACGGCGTTCCCGCAGGTTGGATCATTGATCTTAAAGGGCAGCTCCACCAGTGGAACGGAGCCGAATGGATCAATCTGGCTCAAAATTACGTCCACCCCGATTATCCGCTTACCAATAACCCTTTCCAGACGGACCAGACAAGCGGACTTCTGTTGCTGAGCCAGATTCTCACCAATAGTTCAGGGCATGTGATCAAAGTGGCCGGACGAAACCTTACCAATGCAGATATCGTTTCCATTTTCCTCAATGATGCCATTCAGTCGGGGACCTTTACATGGTCATCCAATAAAATCAGAACTTATATTGAAAACCTTTTAGGTCAAAGTCTTACAGGCGCGTTAATCTATCAGCCGGGAGGGTATGTTCCTTCTTCTGTTGAAGGTTCGATGGCTGCTCCGTCACCTATTACATCGGCCAGCATTAAAACAGGGATGGTTTGGGTAATTACCGCAAATGGCTGGGTGGGCAGCAATCCCGTTTCTGTGGGAGATCATCTTATTGCCAATACCGATGGTGCTTCCAATGTTCCTGCAAATTATCAGATTATTGAAAAAGGAATTCCGGATATCGTAGATGCTACAGATTCGGTAAAAGGACTCATTCAGATCGCTACAGATGCTGAAGCTCTTGCGGGTATTAATACCAGCAAAGCAATGACTCCGAGATCGACAAAAGCAGTTTTAGATTCAAAAATAAAATCTAAAACATGGCAGATCGGAGACGGCTCTTCGGTCACTTTTGCCATTACTCACGGGTGGAATACCTGGGAGGTCGACTATATCTGTTACCGCAATACAGATAACAGAAGAATAAACGTAAGCTTCCTGCCTGTCTCTGCAAATGATGTTCAGATAGATGTACTGGCACCGCTTGCTCCGAACGAATACAGAATTACCATAACTGCAAGATTAGATTAATGATCGCACCAGAATATTTTAACAATCACATCGCTGTAGAAGGCGAAATAATCGTGAAAGGGGTTCCTAACGATACAGGATATGTATTGGTCTGGAATCCCGTAACGAAAAAAATAAGTAAAAGAACCCATGCGGAAATAATTTCGGATTTAAATGTTGTAACGACCAACACGCAACAGGAAATTAGCGGTAGGAAAATATTCTATGTCTCAGGAGACTCTAATCCGGAAGATACTACATTATGGACTTACGGAGTTGGTGGTGCAAAAGCCGGAATGGTATTCTACAGTTCCGGGATGGATGCAGGAAAGATCAATTTTGACGGATATTTTCATTTTAAAAATTTATATGATACCGGATATAAAAAAATCGTTTCTGCCGGACATATTCTTGCTGAGAACGGTTCCGTTTCCAAGCTGCAGAATAATACGAGAATTTTTCACAATGTATATCAGGGATATGAAGATAATGTAACCTTTAAAGGAGTTTTAGCCATAAAATTCCCACAGGTTAATACGGCTCAGACGATGTTTGTAGTGGATCTGAATCTGTATGGATATAATCAGAGTTATTTAGGAAAAGTTCAGGTTTCTTTTTATAAATATTTTGGCGGTATCATAACAACCGGTTCAAGAGCTGTGCTCAATGTAAGCGATAATTTTCCAACAGACATTGTCAGAGTTGGAATCGACGGCTCAGGAATGGTTTCTATCTGCCTGGGAGACAGTACTACTTTTTGGGACGGGTATATCGGAATTGAGGTTGAAAGAGTTCAGACCCAATATGGGGTTTATAATGAAGACTGGAGCCAGGGATGGAAGCATGCTTTGGAAGACGGACAGTTTGTGGGATATTCTGCTTTAACCAACATTATAGCGGACAGAGCTGCAACACGGGATTGGATGGGTAACAGTTTTTGGAAAAAAGAAGACATTGCCGGCACATACTGGGGAATGAGATCTAATAGAGATATTGGTGTATTAACTCCCGACAATCAGGCACAGCGCATCCTTACAGGAGGGTTGTTGGTATCTTATGCCTATGATCATTCAAGTTTGATCCCTGCAAATGGAGCTTATATACATGGTGTAGTGAAAACCGGCAGCTACTTTGACGGTGTTGGCTTATATTCTCCTATCTTATCCGGATCACAGGTTTTTAATACCAATAACTCTCAGATTTACTTTGGTAATCCATCAGTGTCACAGGTCTATTTCGAATCAGGAAATGATGATTTATTCCATAACAGAACAGGTTGGGGCATTGCAAGAATTTGGGACCAGCACAATTTTAACCCCAATAATTATATCCCAACCTCACATCCCGTTTACGGAGTAAATGCTGCAGAAATAGGAAACTGGCGACATTTTGCAGGATATTGGGATAACAGAAATATTCAGCCGGCACATATCCTTCCTCAAAACTTTCAGATAGGATTTACTGCATGGAATAACGACAATTCTTATCCCTGGGCAGATTATATGCATTTTGGAGGATATCATGATAGCTCAGGAGGAAGTCAGAACCTGATCGTGATTAAGAAAAACGGATTCGGTCTCCGGCAATGGCAGGGAAGCCCACAAGGTGTTTCTCCATATCAGTCATATGTCGATTATTGGAATACAGGTGATTTCACAAGTGCAGATGTTCAAAACTGGAAAAATAACGCAGGGAATATTGTAATTGTTAATGAACAGAATCCTTCCGATTTATTTACACAGGAAAATAAATTCATGTGGATAAACGGAGGCGTAACCGGCGCAGGAGGTATTAACTCGTGGGTGGGTAACTTTATTTCTATAGGAGGAAATAATTTAGGACACAAATCACAGTTATTAATTTCTAAAAATCAGCTATTATTCAGAGGAAACCATGGTAACGAAGACACTGCGTTTAACGAAGTCTGGCACAACCTCAATTTAAGAAAAGACGAATTTGTACGATTAGATGATGGGAAATCTTCCATAGCTATTACGGGGAAAGATCTTAATCATCTTCAGGAAACAGGCTTCTTCAGAGGAAGTAATTTAGGAAACGCTCCTATGGGTAGCTCCGAATGGTTCTTCATCACCAATGAATATCATTATACAGGTTGGGTAAGCCAGACAGCCTCCACCTACGGAACGGGAGCAAATAATGCACGGGCAAACAGAATATTTAAAAGAACACTCATCAGCGATTCCTATTGGACAGAGTGGGTGGAAATTACCACCTCGGCAAATTTTACAAATACACAAAACAAAAAGAGAACGTACTTTTGGCAGGGAGGAGCTTATTCAGGAACTATCATCAATAGAATATATCTTCCTACACAGAATGTTGCCAATGTTACCATCAAAGTAGGTTCATCATATTACGATGCTTACGCAATCGGTTTAATCGAACTTGAGCTTGTATACGGAATTAATGCCGGCGGTGGTCCCTGGGGTGCGGAAGCACAGATAAAACAAGCCTTTGGCGCAGTAGTAGAAAGGTTATATGTAGACCCTGTCATACACTATGATGCAGATAAAGACAGACCGTATATCAATGTTCATAAATTTCATTCAGCTCAAAATCCGATATTTATTGATGTTACGGTGAGAAGTTATTCTAATGATCTGAATAATGATTCCGTATTTTTTGAAGAAGATACCAAAACCCCTGTTTTAGATATAAAAAACGAGGACTTTATTCTTTCAAAACTATCATCTAAAGCTAATATTACAGGAGATAATGCCGTAGATACATGGAGAAATGCTTCATTGGGAATGATTGTCAACCCTTCTATTCCCGGTAAAACTAAAAACGGCAATGGAGATACGGATTTATTTAACGCTACTCATGGTTCGGTCGCAGGATACCTGAATACTGCAGGTGCCCATAATGGAAATCCCAATAATAACTGGTGGTATCGGATTAAAATGCTGCACGACAATTCATCCGGATATTATGGTGAAATCGGCGTTCAGATGACGGGCGGATTCAATGCGCTTTCGTATAAAAGAGTTGAGAATGGAGCCGATTATGACTGGGTACAGGTTTGGGATAGCCAAAACTTTAATCCCAACATTTATGTTACGCAGTCTTCCGCAAATTCTCAGCTCGCAGGTTATGCTACACTTAACGGAGTTCAGACATTTAACAATACAAATACTTTTGCCCAAAGTCCGGTGATTCCTAATGGTACTTTAGGGTCACATGCAGTGAATGTCAATCAGCTTAATACAAAAGCAAATGCATTGGAAAATGCAACGGGAATAGGTTTTTCATCCGGTAATTATCCCTCTGCCAACGGTTCGCAATATCCTTATATTTACTTTAATAATGGCGGCACCCAGGCATCTATTGCATTGGCAACTCAGGCGTACACACAATCCGGTTTTTTAAATACTCCTGATGGTACATCTGTTCTCATTAGCGGCTCCGATTTAAACGGCTATCTTAAAACAGGCTTCTACAGAGGTGCCGGACTGGTCAATGCACCTATGAATAATGGCGGTTGGTGGTTCGTGGCAGTTGAAACCCATGACAGTACGTGGGTGAAGCAGACCGCAACTTCATTTGGCTCCGGAAATACGGCTAATGTAACGTATCAAAGGACGATGAGTGGCGGATATTGGTCGGGGTGGATGCAGATCTGGACTACCGCTGATTTTAATATTACGAATATTCAGCAATGGAATTACGCCTATCAGTACGGCTTGAAAGTAAATGAAGAATTTACCCCCAATTTAAATACAGGCTTAGTATTGGCTGATGATTATTTTGGAGGAGAATCAGGGATTATCGATAACCAGATGACCAGGCTTCTAGCCGCAAAATATAATCGCTACTATTTTTATGGATCCGAGTATGGTAAGTTTGATGGTTTGAATTTCGAGTATAAAAGTACCCTCTTCGGAATGGGAATGCCGTCTAACGGCATAGATAAGCTTGTCGTAAATGGATCTGTAAAAGCCCTTCGTAATTTTAAATCTGAGGAGGAAAGACCGGATACCCTGTTTATCCCCAATGGTGAAACCGCTGGCCTTAGGGATGAAATCATTAATGATGAATCAGAATATGCCATCAGATTAGATCCTCATGAATACGAAATTGATCTGTCAGGATATCTTGATGTAAATGACAGAAACAGATTAATTCACATTATTGGCGAACATGCTAAGGGCGAAATGATTGTAAATTTTAGAGAAATCTATCCTAAACAGCAGATCGTTATTTATAATTTTGATCAAAATGGAAGAACAATGGAGGTCAGAATTCAGGGGAATAAAATATATTACGTTGAGAATCGCTGTTTCCTTAGACTGTACGTTACCAGTTCCTTAAGGGTAATTGCAGAAAGACAGCAGCCGTGCGACATGATTTGGTAAAGAATAAAGGACAAATTACTTTTTAAGAGTAAATTTTCCGTAATCTTTAAATATTATTAAAAACTCCACCACTTCGAAGAAGTGGTGGAGTTTTATTCTTCACAGCAGATCAAATATTTTGAATGATTTCATAAAAATTCAATCAATAAAATATAACCGATACAATCATTGTGATATGTATAGGTACCACATCTCAGCAGTATTCTGCCCACAACATGTCTAGTGGCATATGCTTTGTGTAGTATATGAGTATGATACCAAATCACGATTTACAAAATACAGACCATGCTCTGCAGGTAAAGCATGAATTCAGGTCGTTTATTGATGACAAACTTTTTCCGTGTGTTGCTGCGAAAGCCGCCCTCACAAAAGATCAGATGAAAATATTTGTAGCCGGACATCTTGCTTGCCCGAACGATGACCAGTCGATTCTTGATTTTATTTATAAATTTGTCGACGAGTATCGTCATGCAGAGACTCCTTTCCATACTGCATGCGTCATTTTTCCGAGTACGCATCCTATTGACGAAGAGACTTTTGAACGTTTGCTTTGGGCCAGGCTTCAGGCACTTTCAGACATTGATTCGCAGAAATATTCTTATGACAGCAGAGTAGATTCGGATCCCTCTTCACCGGAATTCAGTTTTAGCTTAAAAGAAGAAGCTTTTTTTGTAATAGGTCTTTCTCCAAACAGTAGCAGAGATGCAAGGCGATTCCGTTATCCGGTGATTGTGTTTAATCCTCATGCGCAGTTCGAAGAATTAAGGTCTTTAAAAAGATTTGAAAAAATGAAAAATATAGTCCGCAAGAGAGATGTTGAGCTTAGCGGATCGATTAATCCGATGCTGCAGGATTTTGGAGCTGATTCTGAAGTATACCAGTATAGCGGAATGCAATATGACAGAAACTGGGAATGTCCTTATAAATATAATAGTAAATGAATACAATACCCCCAAGAAGCGGGACTGCCTTTGTCTTAAAAAAAGGAGAACGTCTTAAAATAACAGATATACAGGGCGAACAGGTTTCTGATTTTATCTGTTTCAATCTTAACGATACCAAAGAATATCTTTCATCTGGAAGGACCATTGACTATGCGGAAACAATCTTTTTAACTAAAGGAAATCCGTTTTATTCCAACAGAAGCAATATCATGTTTGAAATAACCGAAGATACGGTTGGAAGACACGACTTTTTGCTTACGCCTTGCAGCGCAGATACATTCCGTATCATTTATGGGGACGAAAATCCGCACCGAGGCTGTTTCGGCAACCTTTGTGAAGCCCTTGAACCCTATGGTATCGAGCCGGACTCCATTCCTATATGCTTTAATGTTTTTATGAATGTTTCAGTAGACGGAGATACCGGTAAGATCAGTGTTTTACCGCCAAAAAGCGGGCCCGGTGATTTCATTGAAATTGAAGCTAAAATGGATCTGATTGTAGGCATGACCGCCTGTTCTGCAGAAATGTCGAATAATTATTCTTTCAAACCCATCGGTTATTCAGTCGATAAAACCGGGATAGAATTGTAGTTTTATTCTTACTAATAAGAAACTAAAATATTTGAAGACGCTGTAAAAATACTCATATTTGCAGCGTTTTTTTACCTAATCTAATTAGAAATGTTTTGGTTAATTAATGATGAGAGATCTCAGAAACTTTTCGAAGAACCTCACAGGGAGACTTTGATGTTTTTTTAGTTTTCGGATCCTGGGCAATTACCTTTTCTAAAAACTCCCGGTTTTTATCTCCCCAAACATTCATCGCATCAATAATGGGCATTAATGACCAGCCCATATCAGTAAGAGAATATTCGACTTTAGGAGGTAGTTGCGGATAGATTTTCTTTACTATAATTCCATGTTCTTCCAGTTCTTTCAGCTGTACATTCAGGACCCGGCGTGTAGCATCAGGCAGCATTCTTACAAATTCGCTCGGCCGCTTTATATCCATAGAAATCGCATTGAGGAGCGCAGGTTTCCATTTTCCGTTGAGAATTTCTCTCGTAAGATGTAAACCGCAATCAATCGTAAGAGGAATCTTTCTTTCATACATAAGTTCAGATTTTTAAGCAAAAATACATCATATTCTTTAAAATGTACATAGGGATAAAATTATCCCTATGATCTTAATTTCTCCCATATTGTTCTGCTGCTGTCATAAGACGAAATTTGTAGTGTAAACAAATTAGAAATGAAAAATACATCGCAACCTCTATTAGAAGAATATCAATTAGGAGACCTGAACCTAAAAAACAGAGTGATAATGGCTTCTCTAACCCGCGGCAGAGCTACTAATCCTGGTTTAATTCCTACTCCGATAATGGCAGAATATTATGCACAACGGGCCTCTGCCGGACTCATTATATCAGAAGGTATCTGGGTAAATACGCAATCCATTGGTTTTATTAATGTTCCGGGTATTTACACTCAGGAACAGATAGAAGGATGGAAATCCGTAACCAAAGCTGTACACGATAATGGAGGCTTAATTTTTTCACAGTTGGGACATATTGGTGCCGGAGCACACCCTGATCTGCAGAATGGCAGGCTACCTGTCGGCCCGTCGGCCGTCAATATACAATCGCAATCTTTTACGCCGGATGGCTTTAAAGATACCGTAACGCCTCATGAGATGACGGTTGCTGAAATTCACGACACGATACAGGATTACAGACAAGCTGCTCAAAATGCAAAAGATGCAGGTTTTGACGGCGTTGAGGTACATGCCATAGTAGGAATGCTTATACCGCAATTCCTGAGTACCGCTACCAATAAGCGCACCGACAGATATGGTGGAAGTATTGAAAACCGTGCCCGTATTATTTTTGAAATATTAGATGCCATTTTCGAAGTTTGGGAAAGTAACCGTGTTTCCGTAAAATTTTCTCCTGTCATGCTTAGCAATGTTGGAATCGTTAAACCGGACGAAGAAACAATTGATTTATTTAAATATATTTTAAATACTTTAAATTCTTACAATTTAGCTTTTATACACATCGTAGGACCGGCCGAAGATTTATCGGGTACCCCTGTAGAAGACCTGCAAGATAATTATTTTGCCCATTTTCGTAATAATTATACAGGCAGAATCGTGGCGAATTTAGGTTTTACAAAAGAGAGTGGAAATGCAATCATACAGGAAGGAATTGCCGATTTAGTTTCTTTCGGTGAACCTTTCATTGCCAATCCTGATCTGGTTGAGCGTTTCAGAGACAACTTACCTTTGGCTGAGAGCGACAGGAATACCTATTATTCCGGAGAGGAAAACGGCTATACCACTTATCCTAAAGCTGTAATTGCCGGATCCTAAGCATAAAAATAAAATACAAATTGCTGCTTATATTTAAAAATCAAGTGTAACGGAAATTTCAGACATCTGAGGTGAATATATCGCTCACGGTATCTGCTATTATAACAGTAATTTAGACCATAAAACCGATGTTTGAAGTATAACTTCTTATGTCGGTTTTCTGACTTGGACGAACGTATCTTCAAATACTTCATAAGGATTGGTTTGTTTGAGTGAATCGGAAAAGACTTGGTTATTTCAAACTTAGTATTTAACTTTAAATTAATTTAGATACATAAAACAATCAAAACAAATATAGCGGCTCTCGAAAATTTTAATATAATTTCCATATCGTAATTCTGTGCTATTCTTCCGCTGATCTGAGCTACAAACACAGATGCCATGCAGTATAACTTTGTCCTATCAAAATTAAATAATAAGACAAATAATTTTAAAATGGAAAAGACAATTTTTATCACAGGAGCATCAAGAGGATTCGGAAAACTTTGGACAGAAGCATTTCTTAAAAGAGGAGATAAAGTAGCTGCAACATCAAGAAATATTGAAGCATATCAGGATTTGGCAGAACAATATGGTGAGCAGTTTTTACCGATTGCATTGGATATTACAGACAGAGAAGCTGTTTTTAAAGCTGTACATGAAGCTAAAGATCATTTCGGAAAACTTGATGTTGTAATCAACAATGCCGGATATGGTGTTTTCGGAGCCGTAGAAGAAGTAGGAGAGAAGGCTGCAAGAGATGTATTTGAAGCCAACGTTTTTGGAACACTTTGGGTGACTCAGGCTGCTTTGCCGATTTTCAGAGCGCAGGGTAGTGGTCACGTAATTCAGTTATCAAGTGTTTTGGGGGTCTGGAGCCTGCCAACACTAGGCATTTACAACGCCACAAAATTTGCGGTGGAAGGTTTCAGTGAAGCTTTGGCAAGTGAAGTGAAAGATTTTGGAATTCATGTTACCATGATTGAACCTAATGGTTATACTACAGATTTTGGAGGCAGCTCAGCAGTTCACGGTGACGTAATTCCGGCTTACGATGCTTTGAAATCAAGCTTGGGAGAAGCGGAAGGTTTACTGCCTGAAGATTATGGAAAACCGGAAGCAACGGTTCCTGCGATTTTGAAATTAATTGACAGTGAAAATCCGCCACTTCGTTTGTTTCTTGGAAAAGTAGGATTGAGAAAAACGGAAAAAGTATATGCAGAAAAACTTCAGGTTTGGAAAGAATGGAAAGAAGTTTCTGAAGCCGCTCACGGTTAATATGCAGAATGAAAAAATTAGATAAATCCAATATAAAAATTGGATTTTTTTTTGTTTAAAATCAAATATTCGTTCTTAAATCTTTCGAACTTAGATTTACCGGAGAGATCTTTTGGAAATTAAAGATAGCCGGACATTTGGTTAATTTATCATTGCATCGCTATTATTTATCTCAGTTTAACTATTAATAAAAGCAATTGTCGGAAGCAGAAAAGCCGTGTCTGCTTTATAAAATCAAAACCGGAATTTTGCATATAAAACAACTTTATTTACTACATTTGATCATACTTAATTAAGATTCATAACCTCAATAACTATGAAAAAAATCAATCACTATAAAAGCATCGCAGAATTGCACGAAAAAAGTGGTTTCGAACCGCCTAAAAATCCTCTTTTGAGTTTAATGACCTGTAAGGAACTGATGACTTATTCTGTTGGTGAAGACCGCTTTACGGGAGATTTTTATATGATTGCTTTAAAAAAAATCAAGTCAGGTTATGTATTATATGGTAAAACACAGTATGACCATAGCAACGGCTCTGCAGTTTTTATGAAACCCAGACAAATTATAGAGGTCAGTAATGTACAGTTTGCTGAAAAGGGATTTGTGATGTTTTTCCATGAGGATTATCTGTCGGGGCATCCACTTAATGAACAGATCAAAAAGTATGGCTATTTTGAATATGAAATCAATGAAGCGCTCCATATCTCGCCATCCGAAGAACTGATAATGTGGGAACTTTATGATAAAATAAGAAGCGAGTATGATGAAAATTCTGATGAGTTCAGTAGAGAAATCATCCTCTCTCATATTGATTCTATCCTGAAATATTCTGACCGTTTCTATAAAAGACAGTTCATAGACAGAAGTTCCAATGTTTCCGGAACAATGGTTAAAAGATTTCTGACGGTTCTGGATGAATATTTTAGCGAAAATAAACATACTGAAGACGGCTTGCCAACTGTTGGCTTTATGGCAGATAAATTAGCTGTTTCTCCTCGCTACCTCAGTGATATTCTGAAGCAGGAAACCGGTAAAACCGCTTTGGAGCATGTTCACATTTATCTGATCAAAGAAGCTAAAAATCTTTTGATAGGCTCAGAAAATAATGTAGCAGGAATTGCTTACGATCTCGGTTTTGAAAGTCCTTCTTATTTTACCAGATTATTTAAAAAAGTAGTAGGCGTTACGCCTGGTCAATATAAAAAAGAAGCGGTTAAATAAAATTCATGAATACAACCTGAACTTTTTTACAAACTGTATTTGAGCTTTTTTACAAACCATGTATTTCATTTCTCATCTAATTTTGTACTATAAAATTTAGAAATGAAAACAGTAAACAAAATTTATGTCAATGGCGAATTTGTAACGCCGCATGGAACACAGACTTTAGATTTAATTAATCCCTCAGATAATAGAAAAATTGGTGAAGTAATTCTTGCGGACGAATTTGATGCCAGAAATGCGGTCGAGGCGGCAAAACAAGCTTTCAAAACTTTTTCGAAATCTACGGTGGAGGAAAGGATAGGATATCTTGAAAGGCTGAAATCTGCCGTTGAAAAAAGAAAAAAGGAGTTCACGGATGTGATGATTGAAGAATATGGCGGAACTTTCCGGTTTTCATCCTTGAGTAATGAATTTACGGGAATGTGGTTCGATTCGATGATAGAATCTCTCCGGAATTTTAACTTTAACCCAATCATCAATTCTTCAAAAATTTTCTTGCAGCCGGTTGGCGTTGTAGGCATTATAACGCCGTGGAACGCAAGTAACAGTTCAATATGCAGCAAAGTGGCTACCGCTATTGCAGCGGGTTGTACGGTTGTTATCAAACCCAGCGAAATGAGCAGCCTGCAGACTCAGGTGCTGATGGAAGCCTTTCACGAGGCCGGTTTGCCAAAAGGTGCTGTCAACTTTGTAACAGGCTTAGGAAATGTAGTAGGATCTGAGTTGACCGCCAATCCTAATGTTTCCAAGATTTCATTTACAGGTTCTACTGCAGTTGGAAAACTCATTGCTAAAACTGCGGCCGATACAATGAAAAGAGTTACTTTGGAGCTGGGCGGAAAATCACCAAATATCATCCTGGATGACGCAAATTTTGAAGAAGTCATACCGACAGCCATTTTCGGAGCATATATGAATAACGGGCAAGCCTGTATTGCTCCAACAAGACTTCTTGTTCCTGAAAATCAAATCGACAAAGTAAATGAGATTGCCAGAACAGCTGTTGGAAAAGTAGTTGTAGGCTTGCCTCAGAATGATGATACCATTGTAGGTCCGATGGTAAGTGTGAAACAATTTGAAAGGGTTCAAAATTATATCAGAATAGGATTGGAAGAAGGTGCTGAACTACTTGCGGGAGGAGAAGGTAAACCTTCAGGATTGGAAGATGGAAACTTTGTAAAACCGACTATTTTTACTAATGTGAGTAATAGAATGAAAATCGCTCAGGACGAGATTTTCGGTCCTGTACTCTGCATTATACCTTACAAAACAGAAGAAGACGCCATCGATATTGCAAATGATACCCCTTACGGTTTGGCCGCTTACGTCAGTTCACCCAATATTGAAAGAGCTGAAAAAATAGCAGCACAGATTGATGCCGGAAGAGTTTGTATCAATGGGTTCCGTCACGATCCGATGGTTCCGTTCGGCGGTTTCAAGCAATCCGGGGTCGGCAGGGAATATGGAGTCTATGGCCTGGAAGCCTATCTTGAGCCGAAAGCTGTACTGCAATAATATTTTGTAAATTTAATGAGGCGTTGTTTTTAAAAAAATGACGCTTTATGTTTAAGCATTAAAACGAAATGGAAAAATCTGATATTGTCTATTCCTGCTATCACGAAGTAAGCCGAAAAGGCGAAAATTTCGTTCCTATGCATGTGCTTTCTTTCCAGCTATCCGGAAGTTTCGTATTGTCTGATGGTCAGGAGAAATACATCGCTCATGAAGGTGATTTTAATTTAATCAGAAAAAACCAGCTGGTAAAATTCGCCAAGCATCCGCCTGAAAACGGAATTTTTGAGAGCCTGAATATTTACCTGAATCAGGAAGTGCTACAGAATATGGCAAAAGAATATCATCTTGTTTCCAGCCGTTCTGAGATTTCAAAACCTTTGGTTTCAATTAAAGTGAGTGCTGTGCTTCAAAATTACATTACTTCGTTGCAAAGCATTCTTGAAAATAAGAAACTGCTGACCAGGGATTTTATAGATCTTAAAATTAAAGAATTGTTATTTATTTTACTTGAGATTCAGCCTGAACTCAAACATATCCTATTCGATTTTTCAGAGCCATTTAAAATTGATTTGGAATCTTTCATGATTCAGAATTACAAATACAATGTCAATTTAGAACGTCTTGCTTATCTCACAGGAAGAAGTTTAGCAACCTTTAAGCGTGATTTTGAGAAGATTTTTCACACCTCACCTCATAAGTGGATTTTGCAGAAACGTTTGGAGGAAGCTTATTTTTTAATCAAGGAAAAACAGCAGTCACCCTCCGAAATCTATGTTGATTTGGGCTTTGAAGACCTTTCTCATTTTTCTTATGCCTTTAAAAAGCAGTTTGGGCACAGCCCGAAAAATACCGCAGCAATGCTTAAAAATAATTAAATCAGTTCTGCGGAGGAAATTGTTTCTAAAATGCATTGTATTTGAGATCCCTGCCCTGCTTTGAAAAGTTTGATAGGGTGAAACTGATGCTCAAACCGAGCTGGCAAGCAATGTCACTCATAGAATTTCTTTTCCAGCAGGCTATTTTTGCTTTATCCAAAAGTTAAGACGGCTGTATTCTATCGTCTTTTGTCTATAATACTTTATTTACACACACACACAAATTTCTACAATTTCGTTTAAGTAATTCTGTGCTATTCTTCCGCTGAAATGGGCTACGCTTTAGGTTAGAGGGCGAGCTAACTTTGTATCAACAAATGAAACAATTTAATAACATTTAAATCATAAAAAATGAAAACAATTTCAGTACCTGAAAAGGAACAGTTGAGTTTTGGATCACAAAGTATTTTAGAATCTGTAGAGAAAAAAATGGGAAAAATTCCCAATCTGTACGCCACCATAGGTTATTCATCATCTGCATTGAAAGCAGTGTTGGAAACTGAAGCCGCACTTTCCCACAATTCATCGTTTACAGCAAAAGAAAGAGAAGCAATTAATCTTGTTGTTTCTCAGGTTAACGAATGTGATTACTGTCTGGCAGCACATACGGCTTTGGCTAAAATGAGAGGCTTTACGGAAGAAGAAACCATAGAAGTCAGAAAAGGGAATTCTGATAATGTTACATTGAATGCAATAATCAAATTAGCTCAGTCTATCGCAAATAATAAAGGAAACGCCGGAGACGGAGCTTTAGAAGATTTCTTTAATTCAGGTCACAATGAAAAAGCTTTAATTGAATTGACTGCTCTGGTTGCATTAAGAAGTTTTACAAACTATGTATTTGCCAATACCCGGATACCAATTGACTTTCCTTTAGCACAAGCTATTTAGTGAAGTTTTTTAAATAAATTTTAGTTTTTAAGGAAAAGCCTTTTGATGTATTCAAAAGGCTTTTATCAATTCATCATAAATCTATAAACTTTCTGTCATCGGGATGTACTTTATAATAAGCACTGAGTTAGTTCCTGTATTTTGTGTTTATACCGAGTATTGGATATTCTGATCTTTTTGGATTTATTGAAGAAACGTCACAAACTCATCAAATGGCTTGCGCACTTTTTTCAGCTTAAGATTCCAATCTTTCACTTCGTCTCTGTATCCTAACGCCAGAAGCATTGAGCTTCTTAAACCTTTGGACGGAAGTTTCAGAAATTCATCGAGAGCAATCGGGTCAAAACCTTCCATAGGCGTAGAATCTATTCCTTCTGAAGCAGCCTCTACAATGGCTACTCCTAACGCAATATTTGCCTGCTTGGCAGCGTGATGAAAGTTTTCCTCAATGCTCATATTTCCGAAGAACTGTTTTGAAAAATTTCTTTGCTTATCATATTGAACAGAATCGATATTGCGTTTTTCTGCCAGATAATCAAACACCTTATCGATTCTTTCTTTAGAGTACTCATCCCAGACGGCAAAAACCAAAAGATGCGAAGATTCCACTATTGGAGCCTGATTCATTGCGATCGGCAGAATTTGCTTTTTAATTTCAGGATTACTGATGACGATAATTTCGTAAGGCTGTAATCCGATTCCGGATGGAGCGAGATGAGCAGCTTTCAAAATAGCATTGATTTTTTCTTCCTCTACTATTTCGCCTGTCATCCTTTTGGTTGCGTATCGCCAATTTAGAAAATCTAATATATTTTTCATTATTTATAGCTGTTAAAAATCAGGGCAACAAAACATTATCACCCTGATTTTTTATTAAAGAATACCTAACTGACCTAAAAGTATCGTTGCCGCAGTGTAACAATGGAATGATTTTATTTTCCCGTTCTCGATTTTAAAAACATCACAACAAGGGGTCTGCATTGTTTTATTGGTAGCCGGAATCGTTCCGGAAGGTAACTGGAGCGGGCCTTTGTGGGTTCCGTTTAAAGATAATTCTACTACCACTGTATTCTCGTTTTCTAAAACATACAGATCATATAATTCTCTGTGCATATCCGGAAAAGCTGTTGCATAAATATCTACTGTTTTACCGATATCCTGTCCGTAATATTTGGTTCCTGCAGATACATCCCAAAAGTATCCGTCCTCTGCAAAAAGGTCAACAAAACCTTGGGTGTCCTGTTCTTCTGCGATTCTGTACAACTCACGGATTAATTTTTCGTTTTCTGAATTTTGATTGATTACTGAAGCTTTCATAATTGATTTTTTAAAATTGTAAATGTTATTTTGATGTAAATTTTAATTTGTAATGATTATTTGTTGTCCACAAAAACGTATAGTTTAACTGCTTTTCCATTTTCGAAAACAAAAAGATCCATTCCGGTTACGGCATCTGGCTTTTCGGGAGTCCCGTTTTGCCAATACAATCTTGCGATATTATGATTGACATCAATGGCTTTGATATGGGTGAATTTTGAGCTTGGGCTTTTCTTCTGCAAATCATCAACAAATCCATTGATTTCTTTGTGGCCTACTGCTATAAAATGACGGTCTACCATTTCAATATCATCAGCATAGATCTTTGCCATCAAAGCTTCACGTTTTTTTAGGTCTTTCTCATTCCAGATAGCCAAATGTCCTTCTACCAAAGAACGAATCTCTGCTTCCGAAAGCGCTTTTGAATCTGACTTTTCAATTGGGTTTTTCACAACATCTTTAGGCGACCATAAAATCGTTGAAGGATTTTTTTTCTCATAGCCTTTTCCGTTTGGATAAGACACTAATTCCATTTTAGAACCCCAGGGTGTTACAAAATATACCCACGTTTCGCCTTCTGTATCTCCCGATGGCATTAAAAAGGGCTCTCCCAGGAATTGTACACCTTTGCTTTTAAGATAAGCTACACTTTTACTGATATCATTGGTATAAAATGCAATGTGACTCGCTCCGATATCGTCTCCTCCAGGTTGCTGGGAACTTCCTTTATTGTCCTGATATTCGAATAACTCAATGTTGGCACCTGTTCCTGCTTTTACCATTTTGAACGATACCGGACCAGTTTTGGGATTCATACGATTATTCTTTTTCCACGCATCATCCAAAGGAATCGGACCTAAGCTTGTTACTGCTGAAAATCCTAAAACATCAGTAAAAAAGTTCACAGCCTCTTTCATATCCGGAACGTTGATTCCTACATGATCCACTCCAAGAATTCCTGCTTTTTCCTGCGCAGAAGCGTTTGAAACGGCTGTTGATAATAAAAGTGCACTTGCTACTGCTGTTGCATTGGCTTTGATTTGTTTTTTTAAATTGCTCATTGTGATAATTTGTTGTTGTTATTTAATGAAGCAAATTTCCAACATTCAGGAGCCTTCTTCCATTGACAAAAGCTTGAAAAAAAAGCAAACAAATGTCAATGAAACCGGACTTTGTTTAAAAAAATTCAACGATAATATTTGGGGGTATTGTTTAGACATAAAAAAAGGCTGAAACGAAACATTCCAACCTTATCAGTTATTATTTAGAATTCTATTTATTCACTGTATTTTGCAAGCCATTTAGCTTTAAGTTCGGCTCTGGCATTGATAAATTCGAGATCCGTTCCCTGGGCGACAGCATCCAGAGGAAAGCGCAACGGACGGGAGCCTTCTTTCATCTGAATCAGTTCCAATATTCCATCTGCTATAGTTTGCGGGTTCATATTGAATTCTTTCATTTTTCCAAATAATGCAGCCCCAATAGCATTAAACTGCTCTGTTGCAACCGGATTATACGCTTCGGAAATTTCAGGCTTATCCGAATTAACACCGGTTTTTTCGCCCGTATTCATTTCTGTAGGATAAACTCCCGGCTGTATAGAAACGTTGTCGATATTGAATTGTTTCAATTCATCCTGTAAACCTTCAGTAATACTTTCCACTCCGAATTTCGAAGCAAAATAAGGAATCATAAAAGGAGATGTATGAGCACTTGCACCGGAAGTGATATTGATAATCAAACCGCTTTTATATTGCCTCATAGAAGGCAATACAGCCTGATAGGTACGAATGACGCCATAGAAATTCACTTCAAACATTTGTCGGATTCTGTCCAGGCTATACGCTTCCAATAATCCGAAACCTGAAACGGCCGCATTGTTGACCAATACATCTATTTTGCCATATTTTTGAAGTACTTTTTCGAAAGCATCAGTTACCGAAGAATCATTGGTTACATCAATTTCAACAACTTCTATATTTGGGAGAGCTCCCAATTCTTTGGCGACTGTTTCATTTTTTCCTGAAATGCCCCGCATTCCTGCGATAACCGTGTATCCTGCTTTTGAAAGAGTAATTGCTGTTAATTTTCCAAAGCCCGTGCTTGTTCCTGTAATAAAAACTGTTTTGTTCATTTTGTCTTATTTTTAATTGTTATTTTTATAAGACAAAGATGCTGCAGCAGGATGACTTCTTCCATTGACAAAAGCTTGAAAAAATAGCAAACAAATGTCAATGAAAATGAAATTTTTTATTTCTTGACCATATTTCTACGCAGCCTCGTAAGGGTTTCGGGAGTAATTCCGATATAAGAAGCGATCATATGCTGAGGTATTCTATTGACGATGTTAGGATATTTTTCGAGGAAATTCTGATATTTTTCTTCGGCCGTAAAACTGATGTTGGCTAAAATTCTGCCCTGTGAAACAATAAAGCTTTTTTGAATAATCTGATTGACCAATTGATTTAACTGGGGAATCTCTGCACATAGCTTTTCAAAATCAGGTTTGTCGATCAGAATTAATTCTGTAGGTTCTATTGCATCGATGTTAAGAAGTGATGGTTTTCCGCTGTAAAGGCTTTCTCTATCGCCTGTCCAGTAATTTTCCGGTGCAAAATTGATGATGTGTTCGGTTCCGTTTTCGGCAATAGAAAATGTTTTTACCAGTCCACGGCAAACAAAAGCATTGTAATGCCAAACTTCTCCTTCCTGACAAAGGAATTGTTTTTTACGAAGTTTTTTCAGTCTGCAGACAGATTCGATCAATTGTAATTCGTTATTGGAAAGTTCTATTTTATCGGTCAGGTATTTCTGGAAAATCTCGAACATTACTAGTAGTTATACAGCAAATTTAATTATTATATCTAAAAATAATCGTTTTTAATTCCAAAACGTATTTATGTGCTATTTTTCAGCTAAAATGGACTATCCATCCCTTCAGTATTGAAGATAACTTTGCTTCATTAAATAACATTAAAAAATAAAACATGAGTAAAGTAGTTTTTATCACGGGAGCATCCAAAGGATTCGGAAAATTATGGGCTGAAGCACTTTTAAAAAGTGGCAATAAAGTAGCCGCAACAGCAAGAAATGTTTCTGCTCTGCACGAGCTTAAAGAAAAATATGGTGATCACATCTTAACTTTAAAACTTGACGTCAACAGCAGAACGGAAGTTTTCGAAACTGTCGCCCAAATTGAAGAACATTTCGGAAAGATCGATGTCTTAATTAATAACGCGGGTTTCGGTTTATTTGGAACTACGGAAGAAACTTCAGAACAGCAGGCAAGAGAACAGATGGAGACCAATTTCTTCGGTTCGCTTTGGGTAGCGCAGGCAGTTTTACCGGTAATGAGAAAACAAAGAAGTGGTCATATTATTCAGGTTTCAAGCTTTTTGGGATTGACAACTTTGCCTTTGCTAGGTTTATACAATGCCTCAAAATTTGCGGTTGAAGGTTTAATTGAAACCATTGGAAGCGAAACCGCGCACTTGGGTATCAAAACCACTTTAATTGAGCCAAACGGTTACGTAACGGACTGGGCGGGAGCCTCGGCGGTGCAGACTTCTTCGGATATTGCCGATTATAATCCGGTGCGGGCAGCATTTGCAGAATCTGGTGACAATCCTGACACATGGGGAAAACCTGAAGCTACAGTAGAACCTGTCCTGAATCTTATTAACAATCAAAATCCACCGCAAAGATTATTATTTGGTAAAATTGCTTATCATGTTGTCAATGAGGTTTATACCAAAAGATTAAATGATATCAGAAACTGGAAAGAGACGAGTATCGCAGCTCACGGACACTAACTAAAGTTTAAACCCAAATCAGCTTAAAATAGTCATGGGTTTTTGTGCTACTCTTCCACTGATTTGTGAAATTATTTCGACTTTAGTTTTCTGAACTTTGAATCATTAAAACAACAAAATAAAATGTAATTTATGAAAACTACAGCTTTAAAAGCAGAAACACAATTTGCAGAAATCAACAGCAACAAAATTGCTTACAGAAAATTCGGAAACGGAAAGCCTTTATTTTTTATCAATAGGTTCAGAGGGATAATGGATACCTGGGATCCTTTATTTCTGGATTCTTTGGCAGAAAATAATGAGATAATTCTTTTTGACTATCCGGGAATAGGAAGTTCGGAAGGAGAGCTGCCTTTGGATATTTTTGAAGTCGCAGATACGGTTCCTTCTTTGGCAGACCATTTGGACATAAAAAAATTCAATGTGTTGGGTTGGTCTTATGGTGGCTTGGTAGCCCAGACCGTTACTTTTCAAAATCCAGACCGTGTTCTGAAGACCGTTTTAATAGGAACAAACCCTCCGGGAGAAAATGCGATTCCGATTGAATCTATATTTTTCGAGCATGCTTTAAAGCCAATTAATGATCTGGAAGATGAATATTATCTGTTTTTTGAACCAACTTCAGAAAAAAGCAGACAGGCAGCAAAAGAGTCCCATGATAGGATTGCTCAGAGACTGGACAGAGATTTGATACCTTCAGCACAAGAAGTTTTTCAAAGATATTTTTCGGGTTCAGGCATTTTTAAAGAAGATAAACTGAATTTTCGTGAAGGCTATAAAACTTTGCAATCTCCTGTTCTTGTTATTTCCGGTGACCACGATATCAGCTTTGCGACCGAGAACTGGTTTCCTTTGCTGAAAAATGCACCAACCATGCAGCATATTATTTTTAATAATTCCGGGCACGGACCTCAACATCAGTATCCGGAAATTTCAGCAGGTTATATCAATTTATTTCTGGCTTGATTCAACAACCAATTTATCAAAATCAGATTTCATTAATTCGATTAAAATTAAAGTCCGGATGAAACATTATAAAACCCTTACCGAACTTCATACAGGAAATGGGTGGGACGCTCCGGAACATCCGCTGTTCAGTATGATCGGCTGTCAGGCAGCTTGTCCGATGGGAAATCGGGAGTTTACTACAGACTGTTACATTATCGCTTTCAAAAAAATAAGATCAGGAATTTTTATGTACGGGCGTACAAAATACGACCATGATAATGGCTGTCTTTTCTTTGCAAAGCCACGACAAATCATCGAAATGAAAGGCCTCGAGCTTGAAGAAAAAGGTTATATGCTGATGATTCACGAAGATTATCTCAATGGTCACGAGCTCTTTCAAAGCATCAATAATTATGGCTTTTTCGATTACAATGTAACGGAGGCGCTACAACTTTCTCCAAAAGAAGAACAGACGATCCTGGAACTTCATTCGAAAATCCAGAGAGAATATTTTAATAATCCTGATGAATACAGCCGTGAGATTATTTTGAGTCATATTTCTTCCATTTTAAAGTATGCGCAGCGTTTTTACAAAAGACAATTCGTCGATAGAGCACTGGTCAATGGGAAAACCGCCACAAAATTTAATAACATCTTTAAAAAATATATTGCTGAGGGCGGTTTGGAGAATAAAGGATTGCCAAATGTAGCTTATCTTGCTGAACAATTGTGTATTTCACCACGTTATCTGAGCGATTTGCTGAAACAGGAAACAGGAAAAACAGCTTCGGAACTGATTCACATGTTTTTGATTTCAGAAGCTAAAAATCTACTGAAATTGGGGGGAAAAGGGGTCACGGAGATTGCATATCATCTCGGTTTTGAAAACGCATCTTATTTCACACAATTATTTAAAAGACAGACTGGCATGAAGCCTTTGGAATTTAGAAAATCTCAGAATTATTATAATTAAATAAGAGATCTAATATCCATTGGTTTATGTAATCATAATTCTTTTCTGAAAATTAAAAAAATAATTAGTACAATTAAATTATCATAATACATATTGTCTATTGGATTTGTAGACTAATTGCTTTACATTTGCAACCGATTCTCATGTTTAATTTGAGTTTTCATGGTTATTAGTTTTTATCCTCGGCCTTGGCTGGGGATTTTTTATTTTTTTTATTCGGAGAAAATCTAATTATTGCAGAAATTCCATGAATAGTTATGATAAAAATGACATATTTGAAAAATAATGGAAAAGTATGCTTAAATCACCGATCAACAGACTGAAAATTTAGACTATAATAAAAAAGACGCCACTTTAAAATAAGTGGTGCCTTTAGCTGTTTGTGACTTTGACGAGCGTATCTTCAAACACTTTTATCAATGATTTGATTCGTTTGAGCCAAATTAAAAAGGATTTAGCAATTCCTAATTTAGAATTTAATTTTTTATAATTATAAATTTTTTGCAAGATAATTATAAATTTTTTGCAAGATAATTTTAAATATTTGAAACAACGAAAGTTGGAATCGTTTGACTTCATTTTACTTCGATTGGTTTCCCTTTTTGTCATAAAGATTTTAACATCAGTATTTAATTTGTATATAGTTAATAGGATTTAAACAAAGATGAAACTTGGTAGATTAAAGTATATTGTTGCCTTATTTATTTAATACAAAAATATCTTTTAAATATAAACAGCAAAATCTATAATTGTAATAATATCATCTATTTATAATAATGTTGTAAAAAAATATTCTTTACCTTTGTCTCAATGAAATTCCTGAGATTGATATTAACCATTTATTTCACCGCATTATTGGTAATGCCGTGCAATGATGTTAAGGCACAATCTAATTCGGAAAACAGCTTTAGGATTTCGATGAATGTCGAAAGTTCACATTCGGAAAATAAAGATGATAATTGTTCGCCATTATGCATTTGCAACTGTTGTCAGATGACGGTAACTTCTTTTAAAGCAGAACCTATTCTAAATTTTCCCGAAGCTGTAAAATCCTATTACTCCAAGAAAATCAATTTCAAAAAGAATGATTTCGCTTATTTGGTTTACGACCAGATTTGGCAACCCCCTAAGGTTTAATTTTATTGACTTTATGAAGGAACTTATCCTTCAAGACCCGTTGTAAGGCTTGCAATACAGTTGCATTGTTTTCAATTCTACATTTGCTGTACTCAAACGCTGGGAGTGTCCTATGCGAGTTATCAGCATTTTCAATAAAACTTAAATCAAAAAATTCTGTGTTAGATAAAATCATAAAATTTAGCATCAAGAACAAGATTGTCATTGGTATAATGACCTTGTTATTGATTATATGGGGTGTTTGGAGCGCAACCAAACTGCCCATCGATGCTGTTCCTGACATTACAAACAATCAGGTTCAGATAATTACCGTATGTCCTACACTGGCAGGACAGGAAGTGGAGCAATTGGTAACATTTCCCATTGAACAAAGCATCGCCAACGTTCCCGATATAGAAGAAACCAGAAGTATTTCAAGATTCGGATTATCTGTGATTACTGTGGTTTTCAAGGAGGATGTAGATGTCTATTTCGCAAGACAGCTTATTAGTGAACAGTTGAAACAGGCAGCTGAAGAAATCCCGAAAGGGGTGGGAACACCTGAATTGGCTCCCGTAAGTACAGGGTTGGGAGAAGTTTACCAATACATTCTCCATCCCAAAAAAGGAAGTGAAAAAAAATATACTTCCAAAGAACTCCGTACCATGCAGGATTGGATTGTCAGAAGACAGCTTAACGGAACTCCCGGTGTTGCAGAAGTGAACAGTTTTGGTGGAGAACTAAAACAATATGAAGTTGCCATCGACCCAAACAGACTTCATGCAATGGGTGTGAGCATTACCGATATTTTCACAACGTTGGAAAAGAATAATCAGAATACAGGCGGTGCTTACATCGATAAAAAACCAAATGCCTATTTCATCCGTGGAATCGGGGTTGTCACTTCTCTGGATGATGTGAAGAATATAGCTGTTAAAAATGAAACAGGAAGCGTCCCCATCTTTGTTAAAGATGTTGCAGATGTTTGTTTTGGAAACGCTGTAAGATATGGAGCAATGACCTACAACGGTAAAGTTGATGCCGTCGGAGGAATCGTAATGATGCTGAAAGGAGCAAACAGCAACGAGGTAGTTAATCTAATCAAAGATAAGATCCCAACCATTCAGAAATCACTTCCGGATGATGTTGTGATAGAACCATTTTTGGACAGAACCGATCTGGTAGGAAGAGCAATCAGTACCGTCGAGAAAAACCTAATTGAAGGGGCGTTAATTGTCATTTTTGTACTTGTCATTTTTCTTGGAAACTTTAGAGCAGGATTGATTGTAGCATCGGCAATTCCTCTTTCATTATTATTTGCTTTAGGAATGATGAACGTCTTTGGGGTAAGTGCCAATTTAATGAGTTTAGGTGCAATAGATTTCGGATTGATTGTAGATGGTGCGGTAATTATTGTAGAAGCAACTTTACATCATTTAGGTTTAAGAAAAACAAATAAGATTCTTACGCAGTCTGAGATGGATGAAGAAGTATTTCTTTCAGCTTCTAAAATCAGGAACAGCGCAGCATTCGGAGAGATTATCATCTTAATTGTTTACATTCCAATCCTGACATTGGTTGGTGTGGAAGGAAAAATGTTCACGCCAATGGCTAAAACAGTTGGGTTTGCGATTTTAGGAGCATTGATTCTTTCACTGACCTACATTCCGATGATGAGTGCATTGTTTCTATCTAAAAAAGTTTCCCAAAAAGAAACATTTTCCGATAAGATGATGAATCGATTACAGGCAATATATCAACCATTACTCGATAAAGCTTTAAAAATTAAATATTGGCTGGTAGGTGGAACGGTCACTTTATTTGCCTTATCAATCGTGATTTTCAGCAGAATGGGTGGCGAATTTATTCCGCAATTGCAGGAAGGCGATTTTGCATTTCACTGCATTTTACCACAAGGAAGTTCATTGACACAAAGTATTGAAACTTCTATGCAGGCTTCCAGAATTATCAAGGGATTTGACGAAGTTAAAATGGTCATAGGAAAAACGGGCTCGGCAGAAGTTCCTACCGACCCAATGCCACCGGAAGCGACCGATTTAATAATTGTTTTAAAACCGCAAAGTGATTGGAAATCGAAGAAGTCTTATGATGAACTCGCAGATGAAATTTCCGAAAAACTGGAACTGATTCCAGGAGTTTTCTTTGAAAAAAACCAGCCGATTCAAATGCGTTTTAATGAATTGATGACCGGAATCCGACAGGATGTTGCCGTGAAAATATTTGGGGAAAATCTGGATTCTCTCGCCATTTATGCAGATAAGGTTGGAAAAGTGATTCAAACCGTAGATGGTGCAACTGCTCCACAAATCGAGCGTGTAAGCGGACTTCCGCAAATCAATGTGGAATATGACCGTACAAGAATGGCAAATTACGGACTGAACATCGAAGATGTGAACAATGCAGTAAGTACCGCTTTTGCGGGAAAATCTGCCGGACAGGTTTTCGAGAATGAAAGACGTTTTGATTTGGTCGTTCGTCTCGACAGCCTCCACAGAACCAATATTGATGATGTGAATAATGTGATGATTTCCACCAATTCAGGCAGTCAGATCCCGCTTGCGCAAGTTGCGAATATCAGTTATAAGATTGGTCCTGCACAAATCAGCCGTGAAGAAGGAAAACGGAGAATTGTTATCGGCTTTAATGTCAAAGACCGTGATGTGGAAAGTGTTGTGAAAGATATTCAGGCAAAATTGGATAAAGAAGTGAAGTTACCTTCCGGATATTATTTCACTTACGGAGGTCAGTTTGAAAATCTTCAGGCAGCAAGCAAAAGATTAATGGTTGCTGTTCCGGTTTCTCTGTTCCTGATTTTTATGCTTTTATATTTTACTTTTAAATCATTCAAGCAGGCAACATTGATTTTTACAGCCATTCCAATGAGTGCCATCGGAGGAATCTTTGCTTTGTTATTGAGAGATATGCCTTTCAGTATAAGTGCCGGAATCGGTTTTATTGCCTTATTTGGAGTCGCAGTTCTTAATGGAATTGTTTTGATTGGAACATTCAATCAATTTGAAAAAGAGGGCGAAACCAACATTCTGAAAAGAGTTTTTGAAGGCACAAAAACAAGGCTTCGACCAGTTTTAATGACTGCGGCAGTGGCATCATTAGGATTTTTACCAATGGCGATTTCAACAGGTGCAGGAGCGGAAGTTCAGAAACCTTTGGCGACAGTCGTTATAGGAGGTTTGGTCACGGCAACTTTCCTGACTTTATTTGTTTTACCAATTTTGTACATCATATTTAATTCTAAAATTAGTTTTAGAAATTTTAAATCTAAAACAACAACAGCTGTAGTTGTTCTTGGATTTTTATTTTTTGGACAAACCTTTAAAGCACAACAGGGAAATCCATTGACAGTTCAACAGGCAACTCATATGGCTTTGGAGAACAGTGATTTTATTAAATCAAAAGATTTGGATATTAAATCAACTGAAGCATTAAAACCTACGTCAAAAGAACTTCCAAAAATGAATGTTGATGCTCAGTTGGGCCAATATAACTCCAGAAAATTTGACCAATCTTTTGCTGTTTCTCAGACGATTCCGTTTCCGACTTTATTTAAAGCTAGAAAGGAGCTGATTAATGAGCAAATTAAAGGAAAGCAGATCAACAAAGAAATTTCAGCAAATGAACTGGCAAAACAGGTCAGAACATATTATTATCAGATTGAGTATCTGCAATATAATCAGTCAAAACTGAAAAATTTAGATAGTCTATACAATGATTTTATCAGAATTGCGACGGTAAGATTTAAAGCTGGAGATATTAAGAAAATTGAAATTAATACCGCTGAGACGCAGAAAGGCGAAATCAATTTGTTACTGAAACAAAACGAAGTGTATTTAACAAATGCCTATAAAAATTTAAAAACTGTTTTAAATACCTCCGAAGATATAGCCGTTCCGTTTAACCAAAATTATCAACCTCTGAAAGCTGATTATGTCTTGGATAGTTCGGCAATTGCAAAACATCCTTTGGTAAAGGCTTTTTATCAGGAAATGGAAATTGCGGAAAAGAATAAAAATGTTGAAAAATTACAGGGACTTCCTGAATTTACCATTGGGTATACAAATCAGTCATTAATTGGTTTTCAGAATGTAAATGGAATTGAGCAGTATTTCAATGGCGGAAACCGTTTTCATTCGGCAACAGTTGGCGTTTCAATTCCTTTGTCTTTCGGAGCGACAAAAGCGAGAATGCAGTCTTTTGATTATCAAAAACAAATGGCGGAGTCAAATGCAAAATTTCAGCAAAAACAACTGAAAGCACAATTGGAAAATGCTTTAAACCAATATCAGCAAAACGTAAAACAGTACGAATATTACGTCAACCAAGCGATTCCGAATGCTGAAAAGATTACAAAAGCTGGACAATTGGGCTACAAAACAGGAGAAATCTCTTACATAGAATACCTTTTCGCATTACAAACCGCAACGAATATTCAATTAAAATATTTGGAATCTATCCAGCAGGTTAACGAATCCGTTATTATCATTAATTCAATTATAAATCAATAAAATGAACATAAAATATAAAATCCTTTCCTTGGTATTCATCTTACTTTTCGCCATAAGTTGTGGAAAAAAAGAGGGAGAACCCAAAGACGAAATAAAAACAGAGCAGACTGAAGAAGACCACGATGAAGCACCCCAAACCATCGCTTCGCTTACAGAAGAGCAGATGAAAGCAGTGGGTGTCGCTCTTGGGAATATCGAAATGAAAGAGTTGACTTCGACTATTAAAGCTAACGGTCTGTTAAGAGTTCCGAATAATAAAAAGGCAACTGTAACTTCTTTGTACGGCGGAGTTATTCAGACGATTAAAGTTCAAATTGGTGATTTTGTGAGACAAGGACAGGTTTTGGCGACCATCAACAATCCTGAGTATATCCAGTTGCAGGAACAATATCTGACGGTAAACAGTAGAATTTCTTTCGCTGAACAGGAGTACAGAAGACAGAAAGAACTATTTGACAATGATGCCGGAGCGAAAAAGAATCTTCAAAGTGCTGATACTGAACTCAAAAGTTTGAGAACTCAGAAAGCATCATTGCAAAGACAATTACAGTTAATGGGGATAAGTCCGGGAAAAGTTTCTAATGGAAATCTACGTTCAGGATTGGTTATTACAGCACCAATCAGCGGGACAATCAGCACCATCAATGCGCAGATTGGAAGTTATGTGGATGTTTCATCGCCTGTTTTAGATATTATTGATAACCAATCGATTCATCTTGATTTACAGGTTTTTGAAAAAGATTTACCAAAAATGAGAATAGGGCAAATCGTTCATTTTAAACTGACCAATAACCCTGAAACGGAATATGATGCAAAAATTTACAGCATCGGTTCATCCTTTGAGAATGAAAGTAAAACAATTTCCGTTCATGCCAATGTTACCGGAAATAAAATCGGTTTGATTGACGGAATGAACATCACAGGAATCGTAAGTCTTGATAAGTCTACAACTCCAGCAGTTCCAAACGATGCTATTGTCGAGGCAGACAGCAAATATTATATTTTCGTTCAGACCGATAAAAAACAGGAGGAACATAAAGAAGAAGTTGGTCACGATGACCACGGACATGGACACGGACACGATGAAGGAGAAGCAGAACACGGTCATAAAAATGAAACCGAAGCCGGGAAACACGCTGAATCGCAAGGCAAAACGCTTAACTTTGAAAAGATGGAAGTCGTGAAAGGTTCGTCCGATATGGGCTACACAGCAATTACAGCGGTCAATAAAATTCCCAACAATGCTAAGATTGTTGTTAAAGGTGCATTTTTTGTGAATGCAAAATTGTCAAACTCGGGAGAACACGAACACTAAAATTAAATATAAAATTTACAATAATGGAACATAAACATATGTACGATAAACAGGGAAATCAGCTCTGCTGTACTCCGCAAGAAGGAAAAATATACAAAGATGCAGGCGCAAAGAAATTGCTGGAAGATGACAGATGCTGCTCCACAAAAAGTAAAAATCCTGAAGTTCATAGTGGTGGTGGTGGACACGACCATAATCATAGTAATACTGATAAAAGCACTTTTCAGATGTTTTTACCTGCTATTATTTCACTGGTCATCTTGTTGTTGGGGATTGGGATCGACAATTTCTTTCCACAGCGATGGTTTGCCGGCTGGGTAACGATTGTATGGTACGCTGTTGCTTATGCACCGGTAGGATTACCGGTGCTTAAAGAAGCGTTTGAAAGCATCAGAGAAGGTGATGTATTTTCAGAATTTTTTCTGATGAGCATTGCAACAATCGGTGCATTCATCATTGGTGAATATCCGGAAGGTGTTGCCGTAATGCTGTTTTATTCGGTGGGAGAAGTTTTCCAGACCTTAGCTGTTTCAAGAGCTAAAAGCAATATCAAAGCCTTGCTAGACCAGCGTCCAGATGAGGTGACTATTTTAGAAAATAATACTCCGAAAACCATTCCGGCAAAAGAAGCGAAGATTAACGATATCATTCAATTAAAGCCGGGCGAAAAACTGGCTCTCGACGGTGAACTTTTGAGCGAATCGGCAGCATTCAATACTTCAGCATTAACAGGAGAAAGCAAGCCTGATACAAAAAACAAAGGCGAAATAGTTTTAGCCGGAATGATTAATCTTCAAACCGTGGCTCAAATCAAAATTACAACCGCTTACGAGGACAGTAAACTAAGTAAAATCCTTGAATTGGTTCAGAATGCAACGGCTCAAAAAGCACCGACCGAACTTTTCATCAGAAAATTTGCAAGGATTTATACGCCAATCGTTGTATTTCTGTCTATTGGAATCTGCTTGCTGCCTTACTTTTTTGTTGAAGATTATATATTCAGAGACTGGCTGTATAGAGCATTAATTTTCTTGGTGATTTCCTGTCCGTGTGCTTTGGTCATCTCTATTCCTTTGGGATATTTTGGAGGAATTGGTGCAGCAAGCCGAAACGGTATTTTATTTAAAGGAAGCAACTTTTTAGATAAGATTGCCGAGATCCAAAATGTGGTGATGGATAAGACCGGAACGATGACAGAAGGTGTCTTTAAAGTTCAGGAAGTGAATATCAATCCGGAGTTTAATAAAGATGAAATCCTTCAATTAGTCAATGTTCTGGAAAGTAAATCGACGCATCCTGTTGCAACAGCCATTCATCAATATGTCGGGGAAATTAGTTCATCTATCCAATTGGATAATCCTGAGGAAATTGCAGGTCATGGTCTGAAAGCTAAAATAGATGGAAAAAGAACTTTTGGTTGGGAACTTTAAATTGATGGATAAGTTTAATATTTTTTATGATATCGACCCTTCAAAAATTGTTTATACGGTCATTGCTGTTGCCTATGGAGGGCAGTTTGCAGGTTATATTACCATTGCGGACAGTATCAAAGAAGATGCAAAGCAAACCATTCAAAAATTGCATCAATTAAGTGTAAAAGCTACAATGCTCAGTGGAGATAAAAGCACAGTCGTAAAATATGTTGCAGAGCAAATCTCGATAGATAATGCTTTTGGAGACTTGCTACCCGAAGACAAGGTAAATAAAGTAAAAGAAATCAAAGCCCGAAATGAAAGTGTTGCTTTTGTAGGCGATGGTGTAAATGATGCTCCTGTTGTTGCGCTAAGTGATGTAGGAATTGCAATGGGAGGATTAGGAAGTGATGCGACTATTGAAACGGCAGATGTTGTAATTCAGGATGACAAGCCGTCTAAGATTCCGATGGCAATCAATATTGGAAAAAAAACAAAACAGATTGTTTGGCAGAATATTATATTGGCATTTATTGTGAAAGGAATTGTTCTTGCTTTGGGAGCAGGCGGATTGGCTACTATGTGGGAAGCCGTGTTTGCAGATGTTGGAGTTGCAATGCTGGCAATTTTAAATGCAGTGAGAATTCAGAAAATGAAGTTTTAATTATAGATTGTATACTAAAAAAATAGCGCCACTTATTTTAAAGTGGCGCTTTTAGCTGTTTGTGACCTCGACAGGATTCAAACCTGTAACCTTCTGAGCCGTAATCAGATGCGCTATTCAGTTGCGCCACGAGGCCGTTGATTAATGGTTTGCAAATATAACACTTTTTTGCTTTCTTTGAAAGATGAAACCAGGAATTTTACTATTAATCGCGATTTTTACGCTAACGGCTTGTAAAAGAGAACAAAAAAAATCAGCTTCAGAACCCGTTTTAATTTCAAATCATGTTCAGTATAGCGAAGAAAACGAGAATTTACATATCCAGTCGGGAAATTTCACCTATAATTTCAGACAAAATCAGCTTCCGTTCAAGAAAATCATACTGCTGAATGCAAGCATGGCCGGCTATATCACGGAACTAGGCGCAGAAAATTTTATCATCGGCGTCGCAAGTCCGGAGTATATTTATTCCGATAAAATTCAAAATTTAGTGGCAGCAGGCAAAATTCAAAATGTTGGAAACGAACAGAAATATGATGTCGAAAAAATACTTTCTTTGCAGCCGGATGCCATTTTTACCAATCACATTGCAAGCTTCGACAATACTTACAAACTTTTAAAAGATAACGGAATCCAGGTTATTTTCTTAGACGAATATCTTGAGCAGAAGCCATTGGAAAAAACAGCTTATATCAAGCTTTTCGGAAAACTTTTCGGAATGAGTGAAGCAGCAGCCGCCAGATATGATGAAATCAGTAAAAATTATCAGGAATTAAAGCAGTTAGCCTCAAAAGCTAAAGAGCGGCCTGCCGTTCTGGCCAACGAAATGTATGGTGATGTATGGTATCTTCCGGGCGGAAATACGGCTTTGGCTCACTTCATTTCAGATGCCAATGCCAGTTATATTTTAAAAAATAACACCGAAGAAAAAGCAGTCACCATGAGCTTTGAGGAGGTTTTTGCCAAAGCTGGTGCGGTTCAGTACTGGATTAATGCAGGAAACCATCCCTCAAAAAAAGAAATGCTTACGATGAATCCTGTTTACAGCAAATTAAACGTTTTCAATAAAGGAAAGATCTATGTAGTTACCGGAAAAGAGAAAGGAAAAGCCAATGATTTTTTCGAAAGCGGTGTGGTGCGGTCAGATCTTGTATTAAAAGATTATATTAAAATTTTGCATCCCGGGCTTTTACCCGATTATCAGCTTACCTACATGAAAGAGTTGCAATAACTCAGACTATTTGCTTATTTTTGGGCTTTCATTTTTAAATTATGTGGAAAACAATTAAACGCATCATATTCATCATCCTTATTCTGAATGTAGTATTTATTGTCTGGGGAAGATTCTTCAATCCTCCCATCACTATTACCCAGATAGGAGGTGTATTGAAATACGGAAAACTGCAGAGAGACTACATTTCTTATGATGAAATGGGAAACAATGTAAAAAAAGCCGTTATCGCTTCTGAAGACCAGAAGTTTTTCTCCCACGACGGTTTCGATTATACCGCCATCGAAAAGGCCATGAAGCACAACGAAAAAGGCAAAAAGCTGAGGGGAGGAAGTACCATTTCCCAGCAGACGGCAAAAAACATATTCCTGTGGCAGGGAAGAAGCTGGTTCAGAAAAGGGCTTGAAGCAGTATATACTTTCATCATTGAGAAAGTATGGAGCAAAGACATTATTCTCGAAAGATACCTTAACTCCATTGAAATGGGGCAGGGTGTTTTCGGGGTCGAGGCCGCTTCACAGTACTATTTCGGGAAATCATCAAAAGATCTCACCGTATCTGAAGCAGCCTGGATAGCAACGGTTTTACCGAATCCTAAAAAGTATGATCCTAAAAATCCTTCAGCCTATTTAAGAAAGAAACACAATTGGATCATGAGACAAATGAGGAATGTGCGTCTGAAATAGTATCTTTGCACTAATGAAACTCTTTAAATCCGGCGCAAATTTCGAGTCTGTTCTTAAAAAGTACTTTTCTTTTAAGAACCAGACGATCTCTCTTGAACCCTTTTCGGAATTTCTGGAGAGTGCTAAAAGTGCGGACTTTACAGACGTTATCAATTTTCTCAGGAACAATCCGCAGATTGCAGGAAACTTTAAAACATACATTCATAATATTTTCGGGGATAAAAGCTTTAATCTGTCTTTAACAGAAGCAAATATTCTATCCGAAAACGCATTCGTTCCCGAGCTGAAAAAAAGAATTCTTAACAAAGTTCTGCCTCCGGTTGTGAATGAACAAACGATCTGGTATATGATCGACAATGTAAGCTTTACGCCGAAAAAAGACCTGGAATTTCTCCAGAATCTGCCGGAAAATGAGATTGATGAACTTTTTACCATTCTGGGAATATCAGATTTTATCACTAAGCCTGACGTAAAAAAGGAGCTGCTTTTTTCAATGAATATCCTTTCATGGCGTGTTACAGGATCTGCAATGGAAGTTGAGGTTGTAAGAATGGCTCCTCAGTATCGTAATTTCGATAATCCCTTTCTCGCCTTACAAAATGAGCTCGAAGAGCTTGCCGCAGAATTTGAGAAAGATCAGGAACTGCAGCTGCATTCAAAAGACAGCCGTTATAAGCAGATCAAAATTTACATCGAACAATGTCTGGAATTTGTAAACATTTCATTTAAAAACTCCTCAAAATACGGAATTTCCGGAAAGATCAACCAGTCTCTGCTGAAGATCCGTCAGCAGGTTCAGAGAATTTACGAAACTGTACAGCTATTGGTGATTGATGAGGAAAAAGATGTTTTAATCAATTCGAAGCAATTGGTATTTAATATTTTAAGCTATAAATCCCATAGGAATAATATTTCAGAACTCATCAACGACAGTACAAGGCTGATTTCACATCTTATCACCAATCACACCGCAGAAACGGGAGCACACTATATTACTTCCACCCGCAGAGAATATATGACGATGTTCTATAAAGCCAGTGGCGGCGGGATTATTGTAGGAGCACTTTGTGTTTTGAAAATGCTTTACGGATATGTTCCGGGAAGCGATTTTTCACACGCATTCCTGTATTCCATGAACTATGCGATGGGCTTTGTGATGATCTATCTTATGGGCTTTACGCTGGCAACAAAGCAGCCTGCCATGACGGCCGCCACCATGACGAAAGTCCTGTCGGAGGAAGGAAATATTAAAACCGACAGTAAGGAATTTGCCCATCTTGTTTCCAAACTGTTTCGGAGCCAGTTCATTGCGTTTGTGGGAAATGTTCTTTTATCCTTTCCGATAGCATTGATTATTATCTACGGTCTCGACGTGTTTTTCTCACAGAATCTTGCGGTTGAAAGGTCTGATAAGCTTCTTAAAGATCTCGATCCCTTTAATTCCAAAGCGGTGCTGCATGCCTGTATTGCAGGATTTTATCTTTTCATTTCAGGGATTATTTCCGGGAACATTGGCAATAATTCCGTGTTTTATCAGATACCGGAAAGAATAGCAAAAAACCTGTCCATAAGAAGATTATTCGGGAAAAACTTTGCAAAAGGATTATCTAAATATTATGCTAAAAACTGGCCCGGTATCGTATCGAATTTCTGGTTCGGGGTGTTTCTTGGTGCAACGGCTCCGGTAGGATTGTTTTTGGGGCTTGACCTGGATATCAGGCACATTACGTTTGCTGCCGGGAATTTTGCTTTAGGGCTTTACGGAAAAGATTTTACCATAGATTCCTATACATTCTGCATCTCGCTCTTTACCGTCTTCCTGATCGGATTCTTCAATTTTGCGGTGAGTTTCAGCTTGTCAATGTTCCTTGCTTTCAGGTCAAGGAAGCTTAATTTCGGACAGGTAAGTGAGATTTATAAAGGTATTTTCAGGTATTTCTTAAAAAATCCGCTTCGGTTTTTCATTCCTTTACAATCGGGGTTGGACAAAAAAACGGATGATCTTATGAACAATACCATTCCTACAAAACCTGAAGATCATTAAATTTTTCAGCGCCGAACTTATCCTGGAATTTCTTCAGATAGAAACTTTTACGCATCTGAAAATCGTTTTTCAACAACGGCGAATTGATTTTAATAATTACCGTTAGGTTTTCGATATTTACACTTTTAATTTCCCGGAAAAGGCTCTCATCAAGATATTCCTCCAAAAAATCCTTGATTTCAAATGCAATCAGCTTATCTTCAAAACCATGGATTCTTGCAAAAGATTTCACAAGTTCAGATGACTGATATTCGCGTTTTTTATTCTTCTTCATGATAATTCAGCTGATAAAACAGATTATAATTCGAAAATAATACTTTCTTCATTAATTTTTTTCACGACACTTTCCGTACGTTCTCGATGGGTATCCGTAATGAAAATCTGCCCGAAATTCTCCTGGTTTACCAGTTCTATAAGCTGTGAAACTCTGGTATCATCAAGCTTATCAAAAATATCATCAAGCAGCAAAATAGGTGTCTTTTTGGTGAGTTCTTTCACCAAACTCATCTGTGCAAGTTTTAGTGAAATCAAAAAAGATTTTTGCTGTCCCTGTGAACCGACTTTTTTAATGAGAACAGAATCCATCTCAAACCGGAGGTCGTCTTTGTGAATACCTTTGGAAGTATAGGTAAGCATCCGGTCACGCTCCACGCTTTCCCTCAGCAGGTCTTCGAATGAATTTTCCAGAAGATGCGATTCGTATATCACCGAAACATGCTCCATACCTCCCGAAATAATCTGATAAAAACTCTGAACGATAGGATTGAGCTTTTCAACAAAATCCCTGCGTTTTATGAAAATCTTGGTTCCGGTTCTGGTAATGGGATCATCATAAATTTCCAGGGAATCTTTGTCCCAGATTCTGTTTTTAGCAAAATATTTTAACAACGCATTTCTTTGCTGAATGGCTTTCTGGTATTGGATGAGGTCAAAAAGGTATTCGGAATCGGTCTGAGAGATCATTGAATCCAGAAACTTCCTTCTGCTTTCTCCCGAGTCCGAAATCAGGTTGGAATCGTAGGGTGAAATCATGACACTGGGCAGGTATCCTATATGATCGGCCAGCCGGTCATAGCTTTTATCGTTTTTTTTGATGATCTTTTTGGCTTCTTTCGGCTGTGAAATTTTAATGACGTCTTCACTGTCTTCATTGATGATCTCTGCATCTATGGTGAAAAAATCTTCCTCATGCCTGATATTATTAAGATCGGTGTTTCCCAAAAAACTTTTTCCTACCGAAAGGTAATGGAGCGCATCCAGAATATTGGTCTTTCCCACACCGTTGTTTCCCACAAAACAGTTGATCTGCGGCGAAAACTCGAATCTTTTTTCAGAATGGTTTTTAAAATTATACAGCGAAAGTTTCTTGATAATCATTCGTCAAAAATACTTCATTATTACTGAAAATAAAAAAGGAAGTGCAGAGCAGGTTTCCACACCGAAAGAAAAATATGCATCATCCCTTTCATTTTCAGAAAAATAGATAAAAATATAAGTAACAATACCCGCCAGGAAAAAAGAAACCGCACTATAAAAAGTAAGATATTGCGCAGCCAGCATCATGCTCAGAAATACTAAGATATAAGCAATGTACTTGGTATTCTGAACGCCGATAAGAGCAGGAAAAGTCTTTACTGTGTCTACTTTCATATCACGGATGTCGAACGGAAGTACCAATGCGGTGATGAATAAAAAACTGATCAGGAATATGGGAATATTAAATTCCGGCAACGTAAGCCAGCAATTTACCAGCGCCCAGACCAGACCGACATAAAATACTTTCAACAACGGGATTTTTCTGATGTAAAGATCAAGAAAAAAACTATTGTAGAGAAGTCCCAGAAAAACAATGATACCCCATTTCATCAGGCGTATTTCATTATGATTATAAATAATTAAAAGGGCGCAAATCAACCCGGCGACAATATTCAGAATCAGTATTTTAAAGAAATGTTTTGTCTTCTGGTACTTGGTGTAGAGATATCCGCTGAAATAGGTAATGAAAATCAGGAAAACAGTAGGATAACGGAATGTATTTTGCTCCTCCATGAAGAATACTGCAAAAAGGGTCCCCATTAAAGAAACATACAATTGGCTGTCTATAACGGATTTTTTCAGTATTTTTAGGAAATTCATTTATCAAAAATAACATATATGAAAAGATTATCCAAGGTTTTTATGCTTTTGCTGCTCCTGCTGAATTTTTCGGTAGTTTTTGCCCAGAAATATTACGATGAGCAATGGAAAAAAGTAGCTGCAAATTCTCAGAAAGGAGCTTATAAATCTAGTCTTCCCATAATTTCAGACATACAAAAACAGGCGATGAAAGACAATAATATTATACAGCTTATTCAGTCTTTAAAGGCAGAATTCAGTATTGTAAACCGAACTCAGGATGATGAAAAAAACGACACGGTAAGTCAGTTTTTCAAAAAGCTGACCGATGTTGAAAAGCAATTAAAAAATGACGATAAAATAATATTTCAGGTTTTATTAAATGGTTTTTTCCTCGACTATTACAATGAGCATTCATGGGAAATAAAACAGCGTACCAATATCAATGCCCAGGATCTTTCACAGATAGAAACCTGGAGCAGGCTGGATTTTAAAAATTATTTAAATAAAAACTATCAGGAGCTTGATCTGCAAAAAGACAAGATGAAAAAGATTGCTCTGAAAAAATATGAGAAGGCTTTTTCAAACAGCGATTACATTCCTTATTTCCCGACATTATGGGATTGGTATATTATTAATAAAAACATTTTTCTTGCCAACGATGATTTTTTCACCAAAAATGAGCTTGAGGAAAACCATATTAAAATCAATGCCAATTTTGATGAATTAATCGCTCAGAACACCGGGAATTCAAAACTATATTTTATGCACAAAAAATTGCAGCAAAACTGTAATTTCAATCAGTGCAAAGATAGGCTTACCCAGCTTCAGAACCTTTTGAAATCTGATGCAGAAGGCGATTATAAAGTCCTGATCATGGAGGATATCATGAATCAGCTGATTTTGGAAAAGAAGGAAAACCAGGCTCTGGAAATTGCTGCCCAGGCAAAAAATCAATATCCGAAGTCCTTATTCATCGGCAATATAAAAAATGTAGAAAATCAGATTTTAAATCCGTTTTTAAATATTAAATATGAACAGCAGACCCAAAGCAATAAACCGATTCACTTTGTTGCAGAATATAAAAATGTTTCTGCCTTTTCAATCAATATTTATGAAGTAAAAGAGGATGTAGCATCTTTTTTAAAATATGCCAAAAATCCCTACGTTAATAAATTGAGCAGTGTCAAAAAAAATTCCGTAAGAAAAGAGATTTATCAACTGAATGATCCAAAAGACTTTCGGAATCACAAAACATCGTTAGAAATAAAAGCGCTTCCACCCGGAATTTATCTCGCAGAATATGCTGTTGACGGAATCAGTGCCAAAGATGCGGAAGCCGAAAAAGATTTTTATTTTCTGGTCTCAGACAACAGAATTATTTACCATTCAAAGACCGACAGAAACCAGTTAGAGAACGAATTAAGGTTGGTGAGCAGCGAAAACGGACAGCCTGTTGCTAATGAAAGTCTTACGTTTTATGAATTTGTTTCAAATAAAAACGTCAATACAATACAAGGTAAAACTGACGGTAAAGGGGTTTTTAAATTTCCAGCAACAACCAATAAAGATTATTACAGAACCTTCCTCCTCCTTCAGCCAAAAACAAATAATTTTCAGTTGATGGACGTATACGGAAGCAGAGTCGCTGCTATTGATCAGAACAGAGAAACGAAGCGCAGCAAAGCCCAGATTTTTACCGACCGGGCCATCTACCGACCTGGGCAAACGGTTTATTTTAAAGTGATTAATACCAGCCGTGATAAAGAAATAGAATCTGTTGTAGCAGGATTACAGCAACAGATCACATTAACGGATGCAAACGGACAGGAAGTTTCGTCCCAGACGTTTACAACCAATGAGTTCGGCTCTTATCACGGAAGTTTCATGCTTCCGAAAGGTAAGCTGAACGGAGTGTTTTATCTTCGGACCGATACCAATGAAGGCTATAAAGATTTCAGCGTTGAGGAATATAAAAGACCCAAATTTGAGGTAACGTTTGATCCTGTAAAAGAAGAATACAAATACGGGCAAACCATCGAACTCAAAGGTAAAGCCATGATGTTTTCAGGAGTTGCTTTAAGCAATACGACGGTACAGTATGAAATCAGGAAGCGAAATATCCGATGGAGATATTTCTCATGGTACCCGCAAAATGATGATAATGAGAACTCTGTTTTAGGAGAAGCAAAAACCAATGAAAAAGGAGAATTTATCATTAAGCTTGATCTTAAAAAAGATGAAAATGTAGAAGGTATTCAGATTGATAATTACGAAATCAATGCTTCCGTTACAGATATCAACGGGGAAACACAGACTGCAGATACACAGCTGAAAGTTGCTTCGGTGTCTCATTATATACAGGCTGAGGAAATTAAAGATGTATTCTCTGATGAAAATATAAAGCTGAAAGTTGAAACCAAAAATTATAATGAACAGAACCTTAAAAAATCGTATCTGGTAAAATTAGCAAAGCTGGATGCTCCGGAAAGAGTTTTCAGAAATAACTTTAAATCTGAAGTTCAGGATCTGCCGAAGTATTCAAAAAAAGAATTCATCAGCAAATTCCCACATGACCTGTACGATAAAAATGATGAAATTAAAAACTGGAAAACAGCTTCTGTTATTTTTGATGGAACAAAGAGAAATGAAGAATCTCTTGACCTTGGAAAATTAGAAGCAGGAGATTATCGTCTCGAATTGTACAATATTGAAGGAAAAGACACTATAAAAACAACTCAGAATTTCAGTGTCTGGGACAAAAAATCGTTAAAACCGAATCAGAAAACTTTCCTTACGGTTTTGCAGCCTAAAAAAGAATTTGCCAGAGGAGAAAAAGCGATGGTTACTGTTTATTCTTCAGTTCCGAACGCTTTATTGAATGTTTTCGTTCAGGGTGGTTCAGGAAAAACAGTTTCAGAAGTTCGGCCATTTAGAAACGGTATCGTTGAGTACACAACAGACATTCCGAAAGATAAAAATGTACAAAATTTAAATGTTCAGTTTCAGGTGGTGGCTTTTAATGATATTCAAACGGAATCTGTCAATATTGCCATAAAAGATGCCGAGCAGCCTTTAAAAATTGAAACCGTAACATTCAGGGATAAAATTCAGCCGAATTCAAAAGAAAAATGGTCTGTAAAAGTTTCAGGAAATGAAAAAGAGAAAATTAATGCGGAGGTTTTAGCCAATATGTACGATATGTCTTTGGATAAATTTGTAATTCATAAATTCAATTGGTATAGCTTATCTGTTCAGACTTCAATGGTGACTTCTTATGATATCAGAAAATATCTTAATCAGCAATATTATCAGAAAAGACTGGAATATTTTCAGCAAAAACAGGTCGTAGTTCCTGCTTTTAATTGGTTCGATAGGAATTTTTTAAGATCACTGCAGGGTAATTTATCTGGACTTACAATTCGTGGTGTTGCCAGTCCGGCGCCAATGGCAGATAGTATTTCAGATAAAAATATTCAAGAGGTGGTTGTCTTAGGTTATAGCAAAGCTAAAGTTGCCAGGACAGCTTCTGAAGTTCTTGCTGACGATGTTGATCATGACGGAGTTCTTGATAAAGACGACAAATCTTTGGAAAATATTCCTGTCCGCCAAAATCTTAATGAAACTGCCTTCTTCTATCCGGATTTAAAAACCGATTCAGACGGAAACGTAAACTTTGAGTTCACGTCCCCGGAAGCGTTGACGAAATGGAAATTAATGTTCCTGGCTCATACAAAAGATGCCAAAGCAGCAACATTGGAAAAAGAAGTGGTAACCCAGAAAGAATTCTCAGTAACCCCAAATTACCCAAGATTTTTAAGAGAAGGCGACGAACTGAATCTTCAGTCAAAACTCTCGAATTTAACCGATAAAAAAATGAGCGGTTCTGCAAGCTTACAGATCCTGGATGCTTTCACCAATGAAGATATTTCGTCTCAATTCGGATTACATTCAAGTGCCAAGAATTTTGATTTAAATGAAAACGGAAATTCGGCATTAACATGGAAAATAAAAGTTCCTGAAAATGTTTCTTCGATCATTTTGAAAGTGGTAGCCAAAGCCGGTCAGTATTCTGATGGTGAGCAAAAAGCGGTGGCAGTTCTTCCTAACAGAATGCTCGTAACAGATGCGGTCCCGGTTTTTGTAAGAGAAGGTGAAACCAAAACGTTTACATTGGAAAATCTTAAAAATACAAATTCAACAACAATTTCCAATGTTTCCAATACGCTGGAACTGACGACCAATCCGATCTGGGAAATTATGTTTGCGCTTCCAAGCCTGAAAAATGATCCTAATAATTCTGCCGATGTGATCTTCAATAAATGGTTTGCGGATGTTTTAGCTTCAGAAATTTTCAAGGCAAATCCGAAAATGAAAGCTGTTTTTGAAGAATATCAGAATAAAGGATTATTGATTTCAAATCTTGAAAAAAATCAGGAACTGAAACAATTGCTGCTGGAAGAAACACCATGGGTTTTGGAAAGTAAAAATGAACAGGAACAAATGGCTAAACTGGCATTATTATTTGACGTTAATTCGATGAAAAATTCAATTAACCAGGATTGGGACGATTTAAGTAAATTGCAGAACCCGGATGGAGGATTCTCCTGGTATCAGGGATATCCGAGTTCCTATTCCACATCATTGTACATCCTGAAAAACTTAGGGAAAATCAATTTGTGGCTGAAAGATCATGTAAGTGATTATCAAAGTTCGGGTCAAAATGAACTGGTGAAAAAACTGGTTCAGTACGTAGATAATGAAGTTGCAAAATATGATACTTCGGCTTCGCTCAGATCAAATAAAGAAAATATCCTGAATAACTGGACGCTGGATTATCTTGATGCCCGTAATTACTGGGAAAAGCAATATCCGGTAAAAGGAAAAGGAGAAACAATAAAATCGCTGGTAAAGCAAAAAGCAAAAACGGCAAAAATTGCGGATTTTACCTTCTTCGGATTGCATCGCGCCGCTTTACTGATGAATGATTTCGGACTGAAAGATGTTTCGGATAAACTGATGAATTATTTAAAAGAAACTTCCGTAGACTCAAAAACTCAGGGTGTTTACTGGAAGCAAAATCTTGATGACTGGGGCTGGTTCAGCTCTAAAGTGGTGAATCATGCCGGGGCATTGGAAGCATTTAATACATTAAAGCCTAATGACCAGAAATTCATTGAAGACATGAAAATATGGCTCATCACGCAGAAAGAAGTGAATTCATGGGGAAGTTCCCGTGGAACGGCGGAAGTTATTTTCACGATCTTAAATTCAGGAAAATCATGGACTTCTGCTGAAAGTGATAAAGCAACCATCATCTGGGGCGGAAAAGAACTGAAGCCGGAAACTCAGGCGACAGGTTATGTGAAATCTACAATAAAAACGGATGTTCTCAATAAAAACCTTGCTGAGGTTACCGTTACCAAACCGGGTCCTGGAATCGTTCAGGGAGGCTTGTTCTGGCAGTATTATGAAGATCTGGATCAGATAAAATCTTCTGAGAATTATGTATCCATAACGAAAGAGCTGTATAGAAAAATCAAAACAGTTAACGGAGAAGAATTACAGAAAATTTCCCCGGAAACGCCATTAAAAATTGGAGATAAGGTGACAGTACGTATGATTTTGAATACAGACCGCGCTATGGAATTTATTCACATCAAAGACATGAGAGCCGCAGGTTTTGAGCCTTTGGATGTATTATCCGGTTACCAGTGGAAAAATAATTTAGGCTATTATCAGTCGACCAAAGATGCTTCCACAAATTTCTATATTCAGTACATGCCGAAAGGAAAATATGTATTTGAATATGATTATGTAGCCAACGCTTCCGGAAAATTCTCAAACGGGATTACCACAATCCAGAATTATTATGCCCCGCAGATGAATGCGCATACGAAAGGAAGCAACGTTAATATCTCGGAATAAATCATAATTATTAAAACTTCTCATTTTGAGAAGTTTTTTTATTTAAAAATAGTTTTTTGTTTAAAAAAAAATGACAAATAGGGGAAGTTGTGAAACAAATTCTTTTTAATAAAAGGTGAAATAAATTCTTCAAAAACTGATATATTTGCTTTTCAACAATATAATAAACTATGGAAAATGTTTTTGATGCTAAAGTAGCTCAGAATTACATCGACAGGATCAATGCGCTTACTCCTGAAACACAGCCGTTATGGGGTAAAATGACGGTAGACCAGATGCTGGCTCACTGTAATGTTTCTTATGAAATGGTCTACGAACCGGAAAAGCACAAAAAACCGGGATCTATTGCAAAATTTATCTTAAAAACATTTGTAAAATCCAAAGTTGTCGGTGAAAAAGGATATCCTCATAACAGTCCTACTGCTCCGCAGTTTATTATTGCAGACAGAAAAAATTTTGAAGATGAAAAGAAAAGACTGATCGGCTTTATTCAGAAGACCCAGCAGCTGGGAGAATCTGCTTTTGACGGCAAAGAATCTTTTTCATTCGGTAAGCTGAAAGCAAAAGAATGGAGCAATATGTTTGCGAAACATCTCAATCATCATCTGGCACAATTTGGCGTATGATGAATATGAAAAAAATTGTATTGCTTATTCTGCTTTCATTTTTTTCATTTTCTTTTGGTCAGTCATTGAATAATTTTCCCGCGAAAAACGAAGACTTCAGTGCCTTTCTGATGAATTATGAAACATCTTTTCAAGGTACCATTGCCGATGCTGAAACAGTAATAAAAGTAAAGGTTGAAAAAGCAGTAAAGAATCCCGAAAAACAGGAACAGTATTTTATTTCCGGATATTCTGAAGTGAAAGAAGGGAACCATGCAAAATTTTCCGGTGAGATCATATTTACCCAGAGATATAATGTGAAAGATCTTCCTGATGACATGCTGGTCTTTGGAGATTTTGTTCTGAAAGAAACGGAATCGGGACAGCATTCAGGCGTGTTCACGGGGAAGATAAGAATCCAGTCGCAGAAAGTTATTACAAAAACCAGCCGCGCAAGTGTTACCTGGAAAGGAAAATGGAAGAACTATTCCCAAACCCTGGAGTATGAAGCTTGGTGGGCTAATTTTGTCCCTACCGATATTTCTAAAGTAATATTTAAATAAAATAAAAGCAAAAAAACACATGAAAAAATTATTATTCTACTTTATTCTCATTTCAAATGCTGCGTTTTCGCAAATGCCCGATATATCTAATGTCTGGCTGAATAACGGCAAAGCTTACATGGGAACAATCGGTAGCAAAAATCAGGAAATTAAGCTTAAAATCGATATTTCTGAGCAGGACAGGAAAAATGATCAGGAATATTTTGTCTCCGGCTATACACTTGTCGATAAGAATTATACAAAGTTTGAAGGCAAATTTAAAATCAAAAAGTATAAAGACTCCGGTAAAAAAGGATCTGTTTACGGTGAATATGAGCTTGCTGAAGAATACAAAGGAAAACATTCGGGGATGTTCAGTGGAAAATTTGTTTATACTTTCCGTTGGGATAAAAACAACGAAAAAATTGAACAGCAATATATAGAGCTTGCCGGTGACTGGAAAAGCTATGACGGTACATTGGATTTCAAAACCCGTTTACAGAACAGTCAGTAAGTAATTTAAATAAGATAATCCTTAAAAAAACTAAATATGAAATTAGGAGCTTTTTCAATAAGTCTTAGTGTCAAAGACCTTCAGAAATCCAAAGATTTTTACGAAAAACTAGGATTCAGCCAGATGGGCGGAAACATGGAGCATAATTATGTCATCCTGAAAAACGGAGATCACATCATTGGCCTTTTTCAGGCTATGTTTGACGGAAATATGCTGACTTTTAATCCGGGTTGGGACCAAAATGCCCAGAACCTTGAGAGTTTTGACGATGTGCGCGATATTCAGAAACGCTTAAAAGAACAGGGAATCGAACTTGAAAAAGAAGCCGATGAAAGCACTTCCGGTCCTGAACATATTTACCTGAAAGATCCCGATGGAAATATGATTTTAATAGATCAGCACAGATAATTTAACTATAAAAATACAGATTATGGCAACAGTAAATGTTTATTTAACATTCAACGGAAACTGCAGGCAGGCTTTCGATTTCTATAAATCCGTTTTTGGCGGCGAATTCCCCTATATCGGAACTTTTGGCGAAATGCCTCCTATGGAAGGTAAAGAAACTCCCCAAGAAGACAAGGATAAAATTATGCACGTAAGTCTTCCGATTTCACAGGAAACCATCCTTATGGGAAGCGATACAGGAGGAGAGTGGGCATCCAACCATAAGGAAGGGAACAATTTCTCGATTTCTATCAATGCAGAATCAAAAGAAGAAGCAGATAAGCTTTTCAACGGACTCTCCGAAGGCGGTAAGGTGACCATGCCGATGGCAGATACTTTTTGGGGAGCCTATTTCGGAATGTTTACCGATAAATTCGGAATCAACTGGATGGTTAATTATGATGACCCTGCAAAAATGCAGCAGCATCCGTAAACAGAAATAATAAATAAACCGGCTTATACGCCGGTTTTTTTATGAAAAATTTTTATCAAATAACAGTTATCCCTATATAAATCATTTTTATAACCTGATTATTTTGCTTATTATTGATAATTCATCTTAAATTCAATTATTTAATAGATTTTAATAATAAATAGAAAAGAGGGAATGAAAATTTTAAGATTGGTTGCAGCAGGCCTTTTTATGTTGGGAACATTGTCACTACAGGCACAGAAAAGCGACTTTGGCGCATGGTATATGTATTTTGGGAACAATAAGATCAGTAAGAAATTAAACCTGCATAACGAGATTCAATACAGAAATTTTGATGCGGAGGAGATTTGGAACAGCTTCTTATCCGCACGGGAATCGGGTATGATCTTACGGAAAACAACAATAATATATTGCTTGGCTACGGATTTATTCTTAGCAGGCCCTACGTAAACGATGAAAAAACTGAAAATATTGAACATCGTATATTCCAGCAGTATATTACCAAACAGAAATTCGGACGCTTCAATATTCAGCACCGTTACAGGCTGGAAGAACGCTTTCTTGAAGATGACTTTAGGATGAGGTTTCGGTATTTTTTAGGATTTAATATTCCGATTAACAACAAAGAACTTCTTCCGAAAACTTTTTACGCATCTGCCTATAACGAAATTTTCCTGCATTTTGACAGTCCGGTTTTCGACAGAAACAGAGTGTACGGCGCTTTGGGATATGTGATCAACAAAAATATGAGAATTGAAGCCGGATATATGAATCAGATCCAGGAGAACAGAAATCGAGGACAGGTTCAGATTGGCTTTTACAACAATATTCCTTTTACTAAAAATTAATAAATGTAATATTCACGGGATTTGGTTTGTTTTTATGATGTGATCTTCTGTAGATAAATTCTTTAGCACTCTTTTTGAAAAAAAATAGTACATTTAGTATTGAATATGATTCAGATAAAGTGAATGTCAGAAAAATTGCATTAAATCGATAAAACAAAAGATATGAGCCATCCGATCATCATAGAACAGAAAGTCAATGCTCCGGCAGAAAAGGTCTGGAAAGCTTTAACCGACAGGGACGAAATGAAAATATGGTATTTTGATATTCCTGATTTTATTCCGGAGGAAGGAGCTGTTTTTAATTTTTATGAACCCGGAAACGAAATGAAATATCATCATCAGGCAGAAATTCTGGAAATTATCCCGGGAAGAAAGCTGAAGCATACCTGGTTGTACCCCGAATTTTCGGACCAGAAGACAATATTAAGCTGGGAACTTCAGCCGGATGGTGAACAAACTCTTCTAAGACTGATTCATGAAAATATTAATGGTTTTAATGATCTTGGCGAAAATTTTTCGAAAAAAGCATTTACAGAAGGATGGACACAGATTATAGATGATAGCCTTGTGCCTTACCTTGAAAGTTAATTTCTCCTTCTCAATCATTCATTACAAAATTTCAATGTGTATAAATATTACAATTTAGTGAACGTGGAAATGAAATTAGCAGGGAGCAATAAATTTTGCTAATTTTGAAAAAATTTATTTAGAAATCAATGAAGAAAAATATTATAGCTGGTTTTGCAGCAATCTTGTTACTGTCGGCTTGCAAGAATGATAAGAAAGTTCTGGATGCACTTGCAGACTACAACAACTCAATGGAGCAGAAAGGATACCATTTCGGCGATAAGCTTGCCTTGCCGGGTGAAGTTACCAATGAAGCAGAAAGTATTTCCATCAGTTTTGGAGATAAAGAAACTTCAAACTTGACAATTGATCCGAAATTCTTCACCCTGGGTGATAATCCGGTTACTTTTAATATTAAGACAAAAAATGGTGAAACTCTTACGCAGGATGCCACCATCAATGTTTTTGCAAAAAATCCTGAGAAAAAAATGTCCTACGAAATTGTAGCAGAATATCCTCATGATCCTAAAAATTTCGTTCAGGGTTTCCAGATTGAAGGAAATACGATTTACGAAAGTGATGGGCAGAACGGCTCGTCTCAGATTTTAAAATACACATTGGGCACTACAACGCCGCTGGCCTCAACAAAACAGCCACAGGAAGATTTTTCTGAAGGAAGCACCATTGTAGGCGATAAAGTATATCAGCTGACATGGCAAAGTAAAAAAGGATATATTTACGATAAAAGCTCTTTGAAATTATTATCTGAATTTGCTTATCCCAATGTTTTGGGAGAAGGTTGGGGTCTTACTTATGACGGTAAAAACCTGATCGCATCAGACGGCAGCAAGCTTTTATACTTTCTTGATCCTGCCAATCCTTCAAAGCTGGTAAAATATATTGCCGTTGCGGGAAGTTCACAGGCATACGATCAGCTTAATGAACTGGAATATTATAATGGGTTTATTTATGCTAACTTATGGCAGAAACCGGTTATTTTAAAAATCAATCCTCAGAACGGAGAAGTCGTAGGTACATTTGATTTTACCGACATTGTAAAACAAAACACCAAAGGAAGCGATGATGTACTCAACGGAATTGCCTTTAAAGGTGAAAATATGCTGGTAACCGGAAAAAACTGGCCTAAAATCTACGAAGTAGCCATTAAATAATCACAGGTTTATTACATTAAGTTATAAATTTTAATAAATAAAAAATAGTAAATAAGTAGCGTTCCGGCGGAACGCTACTTTAGTAGAATAATTTGAGAATAATATATTTGATATTTGTATTCGTTTTCTGTTCACTTTCTGCACAGAAATCTCTTCCTTTGGATACCCTGAAACTGAAGGAAGCCAGAGATATGCTTGCTGATGACTACGGAAATCTCTACATCTACAAAAATAAAGATTTCAGTCTTACCAAATACGACTCGCTTGGAAAACAAATTGGGCAGATGATGCTTACGGTGCCTTTCAAGGTTCAGTCTGTACAGAATCCGCTGAGTGTGCCCCTTTTCTCAGAAAATGCGCAGGAACTTAAGTTTGTTGATCAGAATATGAATGAGATCCAGCGTGTGGATTTTAAACAGAAATTTGGGTTTATCAAAATGGCTTATGCGGAAGATCTTCAGCAGCTTTGGTTACTTGACGAGAGCACGAAAAGGCTTATCCAGTATAATTTCCGGAACGAAACCATTATCAATTCTTATCCTTTTGATGCAAGTTTTGACGACCTTATGGATCTGCTGGTATATGATAATAAAATCTATATACTTACCAGGCAACAAATGCGTGTATATACTTTTAAGTTTGAAAAAATCTTTGAAGCACCTATAGAGAACGGGAAGCGTTTCCGGAGAGAAAATGAATTTATTTTAGTGATTACTAATGATACTATTCTAAAATACGTTCCAGGAAAAGAAATGGTTAAAATTTTTCAGGACCAAGGGGCGCAGATTGTGGATAAAAATACCCTTTCTTATTTTGAAATCAAGGCCAACAAACTTTATCTTTACAGTCTCGAAAACAAAGATGAGTCTCAGCCGCAATCAGAACCGGATTTGCAGCAGAAAACATCGGAACAGGAGGTAAAGCAACCCGAAGAAAAGACTTCTGCATCGGGCAGCCCGGAAGAAAAGCTGGAGAAAAAGACTCAGGAAATTGAAGAGAAAAATCCCGCTGAAAGCTCTTTGCAAAAGCTGATCGAGGATATCTCTACACTGGAATCTGCCGGTGATTAATCGGATAAAACCATAATATTAAGGAGAAAATATGCATATTGCAGTTACAGGAAATATTGGAGCTGGTAAAACTACTTTAACGACCATGCTTTCTAAGCATTACGGATGGGATGCTCAATTTGAGGATGTAGATCACAACCCTTACCTCGAAGATTTTTATGCGGATATGAGCAAGTGGAGCTTTGCGCTGCAGATTTATTTTTTGGGAAGCAGATTTCAGCAGGTAAAAGAAATAAGGGAAAGTGGTAAAAATATCATTCAGGACCGTACGATTTACGAGGATGCCCATATTTTTGCAGAAAACCTGAACGATATGAAGTTGCTTTCAGACAGGGATTTTAACAATTATTCATCGGTTTTTAATTTGATGAAATCATTCGTTTCTGCGCCAGATCTTTTAATTTATCTGAAATCCGACGTTCCTAATCTGGTAAAGAAGATTTACAAAAGAGGAAGAGAGTATGAAGCATCTATCAGTATCGAATATCTCTCCAAGCTCAATCAGAAATACGAAAAATGGATCTCTAATTATACGGAGGGCAAACTGCTGATTATAGAAGTAGATGATCTTGATTTTGTAGAAAAGCCCGAAGATTTTGGATTTATCCTGGAAAAAATAGAGGCAGAGCTTTACGGACTGTTTTAACAAAGATTTATTATAAATTAAACAAAATCTGGTAATATTCTTACTAAATTTGTTTAATAGTAATATATTTTAAACACCAATAAAAATGTTAGTGAAAGTTTTACATAACGGAAATTGCTCGAAATCCAATGCGGTTTTGGAGTATCTTGATGAAAATGGAGTTCCGTTTGAAATCATTAATATGATGGAGGAACCGCTGAGTGTTCAGGAAATTAAAACCGTTTTAAAAAAGCTGAACCAAAATGTGTCTGATATCATCAGAAAAAATGAAAAGCTGTATCTTGAAAAATATGCCGGTAAAAATCTTTCGGAAGAAGAATGGATACAGGTTTTATCTGAAAACCCCTCTTTAATCCAAAGACCTATTTTGATCAAAGGTTCCGTAGCAATGCTGGGAAGATCGGTTGAAAATGTGAAATATTTTATAGATAAATAAACAAAAAAGTCAGCTACAGAGCTGACTTTTTTTATAAGAGAATTACACCTTCTATCTTGGCAACCTCCTTGTAGATCCTGACAACCTGATGGGCATCCAGCACAAAAGCGTTGATATTGCAGGCTGTGTATTTTCCGTTTTTGCTTTCCCTGTTTCCCAGAGTGAATTTTATCCCGTCGAAAACCCTGTAAATCTCAGTAAGCTTGGCCTGATCCGTCGGAATGATAAATTTAAATAAATAGTCTTCCGGAAAATCATGATGATCTTCCAGTTTTGTCCTTAATGAATTGTAAAAATCTTCAGGACTCGCATGTTGATTTCCTTGTAAAATATCCATCTCCAAATTGTAAATTATATATAAATATAACGAAAATTATTCTATTTTCCAAGCGGCCCTAACAGCGAACTGGAATTCTGTATTTCATAATCTTCGATAATATTGAACATGCCGTTTACCAGCTGCTCAGAGGCAAGCTGGCTTAATCCGCCCGCATTTACCGTACTGTTGTTGCCTCCAAGCAATCCGCTCAGCAGATTGCTGCCCGATAGAGCGGTATTGATGCTTCTTGTAATACCATATTGATTCAGCTGTTCTTCAACTTTAGGGGTGATAGCAGCGATGAGCTGTTGCGATGTTTTCTCTTTCAGAATCAGTGTAGCAGTCCCTTTTTCTCCCTGGATAATTCTTGTAACATCCTGGGCGTTTAAGCTGTTAACCGCATTTACGAGAATAGGTTTAGAAATATTTACAGTGTATACCGCTGCATCTGCAATATATGCTCTCTCTTTAGCTACCAGTGAAGGTGCCACTTTTTCAAGCATGGAATTGATTTCCCGCAGCTGTTTCGGAAGAGCCTTGTCTACCATGTTATTTTGCAGAAAAGCATCTCTGTTGCTGTAGATATTTACCCCTTTATCAATTCCGTTTAGAAGAAATCTTTTGATGACAGACAATCCGATATCGGATGTTGCCAGAGTAGTGCAGGACTGCACGGTTGTATTAATAAAAGCTCCCGTACCTATAATAAAGGCAGCAGCAATAATGTACTTTTTCATTTGTTGTTGATTAAAATAATAATGTTCTCAAATAATAAACCAAATTTAATGACAATTATTATTTTAACAAATTTTATCACGCTGCAGAATAGGCATCTTAAAATATTTGCTGTGAATATAATATTATTCTGATTTTATATAAATAATATAATTGGATTTTTTTGTTAAAGAAGCAGTTGTAATTAATTATAATAATAATTTTAATCTGAAAAAATGAATATACTTTTAGAAATATAATTATTATCTCATTTTTATATAAAATTGGCTATTTAACCAAAGTATAAAAACATTAAGTAAAATTAACATTGTTCAAGATATTTTTATAATTTTGACTAATGTCTTTTTATGAGAATAAGTATATTTTCATGATAAGCAGGAAAAGATCGGGCATCTTTTCATAATAATGATTGTACGAATAAAAGATAACTATATGAAACAAAGTGATTTAAAGTATTCATGTCTCATTGCTGTTTTATACTTCGGTATGAATGTCAATGCACAGACTACACCAAGAGATACTGTTGCTAAGGAACAGAAAATTGAAGAGGTGGTGTTGATTGGATATGGATCTCAGAAAAAAGAGAACGTTACAGGAAGTATTGGTGTAATTTCTGCAAAAGACCTGGCGGATAAACCCAATGCGAACCCATTGAGTTCTGTTCAGGGAAAAGTGTCTGGTGTTCAGATTTTTAATTCGGGGACTCCAGGTGGATCACCAAGAGTAGATATCCGCGGTATTGGATCTCTTACTGGTAATACTGTATATATTGTCGATGGTTCTATAACAACGGATATTTCCTATCTGAATCCGCAGGATATTGAATCTATGAGTATATTGAAAGATCCTTCAAGTTTGGCAATTTACGGAGCGCAGGCAGGTAATGGTGCTGTAATTATTAAGACTAAAACCGGAAGAGGTAAAAAGCCAACTTTTAATTTTAATTCTTACCTGGGAATCAAAAAAGTTACCAATATTCCGAAAATGGTGAATTCGGATCAGTATATTGAATTATATAATGAGAGGTTGATGAATGATAATGGCTCTAGTGCAGGATCTATTTCTCGTCTAAATTATCCGCAGGAAACCAATTGGTTCAAAGAAGTATTTCGGCCTAGTACCATCAATTCAAATGATTTTTCAGCTTCAGGAAGTGTTGGTAAACTAAATTATTACGGTAGTGTGGGATATCTTGAAGATGAAGGTAATCTTGATGCAGGAAAGGGAATCAACTCAGGAAGTAATTTTAAAAGATTTACAACTAAAGCTAATTTAAGCTATAAAATCACTGATAATATTACAATAGGAAATAATTTCACTTTTTCCAAAATATTAATTAATACGGCAAATAATCCGCTGCTGAATGCCTATAATGCACCACCCGTATATTCTCCGATTAATCCTTCCACAGGAACATACCAATATTTTACATTAGTCACTGTAAATAATCCTCGTGCGCAATTAGATCTTTTTAGATCTCAGGACAGACAACAGAGATTGCTTAATAATGTTTGGGCAGAGGTGAAATTCTTAAAAGATTTTACTTTTAGAAGTAGTTTGACAAATGATAATTTAAATTCAAGCAAATACGAATATACTCCTGTAATAACTTATACTCCACAGCCAGGTGTTTCTACACTTATCACAAGAGACTCTAAAAACAGAGATTACGTTTGGGATAATACATTAAACTGGAAGAAAAGTTTTGGAAGTCATAATTTTGATTTATTAGCAGGTTTTTCAAGAACACAGAATTATTACAATCAGGTCTACAGAAATGCCACTAATGTAAATTATGATGGAACTAATGGTTCCCTTGAAATATCAAACGGAACAAATATTTTTGAAGTCGGAATGTATGACCTAGGAAGAGATGTTATTCCTAAATTAAGCAGAATTCAGTCTTTCTTTGGAAGAGTGAATTATGATTACGCGGGCAAATATCTTATTAACGGGTCAATACGTAGAGACGGATCTTCTAATTTCAATCAAAACAGAAATGAGATATTCCCATCCGTTAGTGCAGGTTGGGTTATTTCGAAAGAAGAGTTCATGAGCAACCAGAATATTTTTAATCTCTTAAAATTAAGAGGGAGCTGGGGAAGAACAGGAAATCCAAACGTACAGAATGGGGCTTATACTTTATTTGCAACAAATATAAAAGAAGGTGCTTACTATGGCTCAACAGGGTCTCCGGCGGCTACAATAGACAATTTTATAGATACATCCATTGGTTGGGAAATTACTACCGGAAAGGATTTTGGTATTGAAATGGCGTTTCTTAACAATAACTTAAAATTTGAAGCAACTTATTTTGATAAAGATACAAAAGATGTAGTTTATGGAATAGTTCAGGGTACCGTTTCCGGAGCAGCAAACTGGGCGGGTTATATTACAAATGCTTTTTCTTTCAATAACAGAGGGGTAGAATTATCAGTAAATTATGATAAGAAATTATCCGACAAGGTGAGGATTGGCTTCTATGGTAATTTTACATCGCTGAAAAATGAAATTACTTCAGTTTTTGGAGGGTCTTATGCGAATTCTGCACCAAGTCTCTTTGGAAATCAGATTGTGAGATTACAAGCTGGCCAGGCTGTAGGTTCCTATTATGGATATGAAGTAGCAGGGGTATTCCAGACTGATGCTGAAGCGGCTGCTTCTGCTCAGACAGGTGCAAAAGCAGGATGGTTTAAATTTGTAGACCAGGATGGAAACGGAGTTATTGATGAAAGGGATAAAACTTTCTTAGGAAGCCCTGTTCCAAAAGGGACTTATGGTTTTGGTTTCAATATGAATGTCTCTAACTTCGATTTTGCTATAGACTTTCAGGGAGTATTTGGAAATAAAATATACAATTACAACCGCGAACAGAGATTTGGTAACGAAAGCTGGGATCTGGATTTCTATAATAACAGATGGAACGGACCTGGTACTTCCAATTCCTATTCTATGGTTACCAATAATCAATCTATAATTTTGCCAAGCAGCTTTTATGTGGAAAGTGGTGCTTATTTCAGAATAAGAAATATTCAGGTTGGATATTCTTTACCGAAAGGCTTTGCTAAATTACCGAACTTCACGAGGGTTAGACTATATCTTAGTGCACAAAACCCATTAACAACTTTCAAATATAAAGGATTCTCGCCGGAGATTACCAGTGCAGATAGAGTTCAAATGGGAATCGATAATAACATCTATCCATTATCAGCAATTTATACATTTGGTATGAATTTAACTTTTTAATCGAAAATTATGAAAAAAATACTTTTATCAATAGCCATATTATCGGCACTTGGATCATGTAAGGATGATTATTTAGACGTTCAACAGCCAAATAGATTAGTAGCTGACGCATTTTTTACAACTCAGGAAGATGCAATGCAAGCTACAAACGCAATTTATGTAGCGCTACGAAGCTGGGAAAACTCCGCATTTCCTTCTCAATTTGTTTTTGGTGTTCCGGCAGATGACGTGGAAAAAGGATCAAACCCGGGGGATGCCTCTTTTATTAATGCTTATGATCAATTTACCTACACTGCAAGTGATTCAGGTGTAGAAGGGTACTGGATTGGACAATGGCAATTCGTGAACAGATGTAATCAGGTAATTACAAACGTACCGAATATTAATATGGATGCCACTTTAAAAAATAGACTTATAGCAGAAGCTAAAATGCTCAGAGCATATTTCTATTTTAATCTGGTAAGAATTTACGGGGGCGTTCCTATTTTTGATGGCCTACCGGCTGATAAAAACTATAACATTCCAAGAAACTCTGTAGATGAGGTGTATAATTTTATTATCTCTGATCTTACAAGTGCTGCAGCTGTTTTGCCTCAGTCTTATCCTGCTTCGGACCTGGGAAGAGTAACAAAAGGCGGAGCATTAGGACTTTTATCCAAAGTATATTTATACAAAAAAGACTGGCAGAAAGCATATGATACTTCCAATCAGGTTATGGCTATGGGATATAACCTTGATCCGGATTTCAATCACCTTTTCCGTCCTGCGGGAGAATTCGGTCCTGAATCAGTTATTGAAGTAAACTGTGACTGTTCATCACAATTCGGAGGAAGCCAATATGCAGAAGTTCAGGGAGTAAGAAATCAGTTCGGATGGGGATTCTTTACCCCCACGACTGCTTTGGAAAATGCATTTGAAACCGGAGATATCCGTAAAGAATTAACGATTCTAAGAAATGGTGAAACCACTCCTGAAGGTGATTTAATTCAAAAAGGAGATCCTCAGGCTGGAAATGTATGGAATCAAAAAGTATATGTTCCAAAATCACTGAATAATAATGCTTGCGGCTATGGATCAATACAAAATATCAGAATTCTAAGATTTGCAGAGGTTCTTCTAATAAATGCTGAAGCAGCTAATGAATTAGGAAACACTACTGCTGCGATTACGAATCTTAATAAAGTAAGAACAAGAGCACAGTTGGCAGGAACTACTGCTACTACGCAATCTGCATTAAGAACCGCCATCTGGCGTGAACGTAGAGTAGAGCTGGCTATGGAAGGAGACCGTTTTGTAGACTTGGTGAGAACAGGACAGGCAGCAACTGTTTTGGCACCATACGGATTTAAAGCCGGGAAAAATGAAGTATTCCCAATCCCTTTAAATTCGATCAACCAAAGTAGTGGCATCTTAACCCAGAACCCTGGCTACTAAAATATAACCATATAACTTGAGAGGAGAATGAAAGTTCTCCTCTTCTTTTAGGATATAACTTCAAAACATCTAAAAAATGAAAAGGATAATAGCATCAATCGCTTTAATATCTTTATTCACCGTTTCTTGCAAAAATTCGCAGTCGACACAACAGCAGGCTTCGAAAACCCAGACCGTGAAAAATGATATTAGAGACGAGCAGTTAATGGACCGTGTGCAGAAAGATGCATTGAAATACTTCTGGGACTATGCAGAGCCAAACTCTAAGCTTGGACGGGAGCGGTATCACGAAGACAATATCTACCCGGATAACGACAAACATGTTGTGACCACAGGTGGTTCCGGGTTTGGCTTGGCAACAGTTCTGGTAGGGGTTGAAAGAGGTTTTGTACCAAGAAAAGAAGCGGTGAAACGATTGACCGTAATGATGGACTTCCTGGCAAAAGCAGATCGCCACAAAGGAGCATGGTCACACTGGATCAACGGTGAAACCGGTAAAACAGTACCTTTCGGGAAAAAAGACAATGGTGGAGACCTTGTAGAAACGGCATTTCTAACTTCAGGAATTTTAATGGTCCGTGAGTATTTCAAAAACGGAAATGCTGAAGAAAAAGCGCTTGCCAAAAAATGTGATGATCTTTGGAAAGGAATCCAATGGAACTGGTATACCAAAGGAGGCGAAAAAGTATTGTACTGGCATTGGTCTCCAAATTACGGCTGGGAAATGAACTTTCCGCTTGAAGGGTACAACGAATGCCTGATAACCTACATTTTAGCCGCATCTTCACCCACTTACCCTATTGATGCTGAAACTTACTATAAAGGCTGGACAAGAAACGGAACCTACCTTTCAGACAAAACAAAATACGGCCTCCCGTTATATGTAAAGCACAACGGAGCCGAAGAATATGGTGGCCCTTTATTTTGGGCACATTACTCATACATCGGGTTGGATCCGACCAATCTTTCGGACAAATTAATCAGAAATTTTTTCGATCTGAACAAAAATCAGGTACTGATCGATTATAAATACTGCATTGAAAATCCCAAGAACTGGAAAGGTTACGGACCAAACTATTGGGGACTAACCGCAAGTTATTCAAGAAATGATGACGGAACGGCCGGATATGATGCACATTTCCCAAAAAATGACAGAGGAGTAATTACACCAACTGCCGCATTGAGCAGTTTTCCGTACACCCCGAAAGAATCTATGGATTTTTTAAGATTTATCTACACGCAGAAGCCTGAATTTATTGGCTCTGCCGGACCTTATGATGCAACATCGATCAATTACGACAACTGGTTTACCCCAAGATACCTTGCCATCGATCAGGGTACCATTGCACCGATGATTGAAAATTACAGAACCGGATTTTTATGGAAATTATTCATGAATGCTCCTGAAATTCAGCAAGGATTAAAGAAATTAAGCTTTAAATCTGAAAAATATAACATCAGGTAATTGATAATTATTAATATCTTTAACAGATACATATAGCAGAAAGCATAAACCAGATTTATTTTGGAGCTTGATCCCGCTTTCGCTACTCGCTTTTTCAGGTTTCGGCGGCGCGGCGAAGCCGCGCC